>ERZ1673702.791-NODE-791-length-39692-cov-13.857179_pt1 | contig 39692 bp, 35 predicted proteins | sample MGYA00580232_ERZ1673702 | MGnify/ENA primary metagenome ERZ1673702 (study PRJEB41218, sample SAMN15661792) | gut metagenome | host: Homo sapiens | place: Canada: London | collected 2015-08-20/2019-03-30 | study: EMG produced TPA metagenomics assembly of... | reverse complement strand
GGTGCTCAAAGTATTTATTTTAAATAATTTGTGACAAATGATTGACTAACCTACAATATAAGCTAAAAAATTTTAGGTATTCTATTGTATTAAATTAACAAAGTATGTTAAAATAAACAGTGTGTAATTAAAAGTGCTGCTGTAGCTCAGTTGGTAGAGCAACAGATTCGTAACCTGTAGGTCGGGAGTTCGATTCTCCCCAGCAGCTCCAATAAACTAAAATGGAGATGAACATATGGGATTTTTTGATAAATTAAAACAAGGATTAAGTAAAACAAAAGAATCATTTAATGAAAAAATAAATAATGTATTTAAAAATTTTAGAAAAGTAGACGAAGATTTATTAGATGAATTAGAAGAAGCATTAATAATGTCAGATGTTGGAATGGAAACATCTGTAAAAATAATAGATAACCTTAGAGACAAAATAAAAACAGAAAAAATTGAAGATGCAGATTTAGTAAAACAAGCATTACGTGAGCAAATGCAAGAAATATTAGATTCTGTAGATTCAGACCTAAAATTAGAAACCAAACCATCAGTAATATTATTTGTTGGAGTAAATGGAGTTGGAAAAACAACATCAATAGGAAAAATTGCCAATAATTTACGTAAAGAAGGGAAAAAAGTTATTGTCGCAGCAGCAGATACATTTAGAGCAGCAGCAGTTGAACAATTAGAAGTATGGGCAAACAGAGCAAATGTTCAATTAGTAAAAAGACCAGAAGGAACAGACCCTGCTTCAGTTGTATTTGATGCAATTAAAACAACAAAACAAGAAGATGCAGATGTATTAATAATTGATACAGCAGGAAGATTGCACAATAAAAAGTATTTAATGGATGAATTAATAAAAATAAACAAAGTAATAGATAAAGAGCTCCCAGATGTATCAAAAGAAGTATTAATGGTGTTAGATGCAACAACAGGACAAAATGCTATTTTACAAGTAAAAGCATTTAAAGAAGCTGTTAATATAAATGGTTTAGTTTTAACAAAATTAGATGGAACATCAAAAGGTGGAGCTGTTATAGGAATTGTATCAGAAAACAATTTACCAATTAAATTTATTGGTGTTGGAGAACAATTAGATGATATGCAAAAATTTAACTCAACAGATTTTGTAAATAGTATAATATAACAAATAGAGGGTGAGTAATTTGAAAAATGAAAAAGTAAAAAGAAAAAAGTCAACTAAAAGAAGAACCATTGTAATAATATTTTCAATAGTATGTTTAATAATTGCATATGTAATGTACAGAGGAAATTATTTAGAATATTTGGAAATTGGAAAAAATTATATAGGTGCATTTTCAGGTGAAATAAAGTATAGGTCTATAACAATTGTTATATCATTTTTGTGGATATTCGGATTAATGTACATAACAAACAAGAGAATACAAAAAGGCTTAAAGCCATTTTTTACCGAAGAAAAAAAAGAGATGCCTAAATTACCAAATAAATCAATTTCGTTTATAACTGCAGCAATTGGAAGTGTTATAACATCAAACATATTCTTACAAAAAACGATATTATTTTTTAATAGCACATCATTTGGAAATGGAAAAACAGATTTAGTATTTGGTCATGATATAGGATATTATTTATTTATAAAACCTTTTTTACAAGCTGTTTTAATATATATGTTAATTACGTTTGCTATATCAACAATATATGCAGCAATATACTATATAATTAGCTTAAATACACAATTTACAAATGGTGTTACAACAGAGGCATTAAAAAATTCAATAATGAAACAACAATTATTAAACAATGCAAAAATAATAGTTATAATTATTGCTATTTTGACTTTTATAAATGCAGAAGATTTATCATCAAGACCATTTATGACAGTTGGAGAAAATGAATACTCATATGGAATATCTGGAGCTGGAACATCGGATATTTCAATTAAAGTATGGGGATATAGGGCATTATCATTTTTAATGATTATAGCTATTTTTGTTGGAATATCTGCATACAATAAGAAAAAAAATAGAAGATTAATAATATCTATTTTTTCAGTGCCAGTATACCTAGTTTGCTTAATTCTTATATTGGTAGGATACAATAAAATATTTGTTGATTCCAATGAATATGAAAAAGAAAAGAAATATATTTCCTATAATATAGAAAATACAAGAGAAGCATATGGTATAAATTTAGAAGAAATTAGTCTTAAGGATACAGATACAATAAATACAGAAGAAGTTAGCAAATATGCAGAAGTAGCAAATAATATCTCAACAACAAATAAAGATTTAGTACTAAAGTTACTAAATACCACATTAACAAATAAAGGATATTATAAGTATAATTCAACAAAGCCAGGAGAATATACAATAAACAATAAAAAAACATTAGTATATGTAACACCTAGAGAAGTTGTATCAAATGAAAATTCGTATACAAATGCAACTTATGAATATACACACGGTTATGGTGTTATTGTAACATCAGCATCAGAAACAAATAGTAATGGTGACTTAGTAAATTTACAAAAAGGTTTTTCAAATGAAAATAATGTTATAAATATAAATAATCCTAGAATATATTTTGGATTAGAAACAAATAAAACTATTGTTACAAATAGTAAAAATAAAGAAGAATTTGACCATCCCAAAAATGAAAATAGTGATTCAGAAAATGTTACTAATTCATATGATGGACAAGCAGGTTTAAGCTTAAATACACTTGATAGAATAATACTTGCTATTTCAAATGGAGATATAAATTTAGCAATTTCAAATAATATTAATCAAAATAGTAAAATATTAACAAATAGAAATGTTATAGAAAGAGCTAAAAAAATAATGCCATATTTAACATATGACAATTCACCATACCTAGTTGTTACAAATGATGGAAAATTAGTTTGGGTAATTGATGCATATACTACGTCAAAATATTATCCATATTCGCAAAAAACAACTGTAAATGGGCAAGAAATTAATTATATAAAAAATTCAGTAAAAGTATTAGTTGATGCATATGATGGTACTGTTAAATTTTATATAACAGATAGAACAGATCCAGTAATAATGGCATACAATAAAGCTTTTCCAGATGTATTTATGGATATTGACTCAGAAATACCAACAGAAATAAGTGAACATTTTACTTATTCAGAATTTTTATATAATATTCAGGCAGAAATATTAAAAAGATATCATAACACAGAGCCAGATGTTTTATATAGAGCAAATGATGTTTGGGATATAGCAAAATATGGAACTGGGACTAATTCAGCCTCACAAGAAACTACACAAATGACGCCATATTATGCAATAGTAAAAACTTCTGATAGTGAACAAACAAAACTAGGTCTTGTGCTACCATATACGATACAAGGGAAACAAAGTATTGCTGGATATACAGTTGGAATATATGAAAATGGAAAATTGGTTATGAAATTATATAGATATCCGTCTGATAATACAGTTTTGGGTCCAATGCAGTTAGATACACAAATAAGTCAAAATGAATCAATTTCAAAAGAAATAGAAAATTTAAATGTATCTGGAACAAAACTCACAAAAAATATAGTGGTAGTGCCAATAAATAATAAATTAGTATATGTAGAGTCAATATATCAAGAATATATTAATGAAAATGATTCATTACCAAAACTGAAAAAAGTAGTTGTTGCATCAGGTAACAAAATGGCAATTGGTGATGACTTAAAATCAGCATTAACTAATTTATTATCACAAGCATTCAATATAGAAGTTGAAGATCCAGAAAATGAAGAGGCACTTTTAGAATCTATAATAAAAGCTAATAAAAATTTAAAGGAATCAACTTCAAATAAAGACTATGAAATGATGGGAAAAGATATAAAACAATTGCAATCATTAATAGATAAATTAGAGCAATTGCAAAGTCAAAATACAAAAGACAAAGAAAATAATAACAATACAAATACAACAATAAATTTATAAAATACTTGAAATAAAATTTCAAGTGTGGTAATCTAATTTTAGTTATTAATTGAAAGGAGAAACTTATGTTAAAAAGTAAAAATTATTTATTCAAAGTTTTAGTAGTTATTGCAATTATTGTTTCAACAATATTTGTATTTTCAGGATGTGGAAAGAAAAATAAAAATCAGTCAAATACTGATGATAAAGCATATTTACAACCATTAACAAATTATTTTGAAGGAATTAAAAATAAAGAATTAAGCAGAGTTTTAAAAGCATTCCCAGATTTTATGCAAATGTCAGAAAAAATAACTGATACAGAAATAGATGATTTATATAAACAATATGAATCTATGTATGGTGCAAATATCAAAATTGATTACTCATTAGGAGATGCTGTAACATTAGGAGAGGACGAAATAAAAGAGCTAGAAGATAATTTAACAGCAATATATCCAGATCAGGAAAATCTTGACATTACAGCAGCATATTCAGTACCAGTAACTGTTACAATTACTGGAGATGGAATAACATCTAATTCAAACGAAGAAAATACAGCAGCAGAAAATAATGCTGATAATACTGCAGAAACTAATACAGATGACAGCACAGATAATAATAATACAGAACAAGAAGATATGTATGTTATTCAGTATAATGGAAATTGGTATATTATGTAACTAAAAAAGTTATAGATTTTTATCTATAACTTTTTTTCTGAATTATTTTACAATAAAGTGTAAAAAATACCGCAAAAACCTTGACATTATTGAATTAAGATGATTATAATAAATCCAAAGTAAACGAAAAAATCTTCCGGAGGCTAAGATATAATGAACAACAATTATATAAACAAATACACAGAAAATTACAGCAATATAAAAGATGAAGATTTAATAAGAAAAATTAAATCAGGAGACAATAATGCACTAGATTATTTATTAAAAAAATATCAAGAAGTTGTTAACATGAAAGTAAGTAGATATTTTATAATTGGTGCTGAAAAAGAAGACATAATACAAGAAGGATTAATTGGTTTATATAAAACAATTAAAAGTTTTGATCCAGAAAAACAAAATTCATTTAAATCATTTGCAAACCTATGTATTGAAAGACAATTAATAACAGCAATAAAAAGCTCTAATAGACAAAAACATATGCCACTTAATTCATATTTATCATTGAATATGTCTGCATATGATGACTATGATGATGACACAAGTATATACGATATATTTGATGCCAACATAATTGAGGACCCACTAGATACAATAACCAAAAAAGAGTATTATAAAAGTGTAGAAAATATAATAGAAAAATCACTAAGTACATTTGAAAAAAATGTATTAAACGAATTAGTAAATGGAAGCTCATACACAGCAATAGCACAAAAGTTAGACTCACCAGTAAAATCAGTAGATAACGCAATTCAAAGAATACGCAAAAAAACGATGAAAAATTTGAAATTAGGAACAGAGTAAATCGTAAAAATAGGGATGAAATATAAAAATTAAATTAAATTTTTACTAATCTCAATTTTTACGGTTTTATTTTGTTTTTTTCCAATATTTGATATTGACTTTTCATCAAATGTAATATAAACTTTAAAAGTGAAATTAATGTTGAAAAAAACATATAAATGTAAGATTATGCTTACATAGCTCAGGAGGTAGAGCACTACCTTGGTAAGGTAGAGGTCACCAGTTCAAATCTGGTTGTAAGCTCCATTAATTATTATAAAATAATAAAAATCACAATTAAAATTGAAAGGACTTGAAAATATGAAAATAGGTATAGTAGGTCTTCCAAATGTTGGAAAAAGTACACTATTTAATGCAATAACTAACGCAGGTGCTGAATGTGCAAATTATCCATTTTGTACAATAGAGCCAAACGTAGGAGTTGTACCTGTACCAGATGAAAGACTAGATAATTTAGCAAAAATGTATAATCCAGAAAAAATAACACATGCAATAATTGAATTTGTAGATATAGCAGGATTAGTAAAAGGAGCAAGCAAAGGTGAAGGATTAGGGAATAAGTTCTTATCACATATAAGAGAAGTTGATAGCATAGCACAAGTTGTAAGATGCTTTGAAGATCCAAATGTAGTTCATGTAGATGGAAGCATAAATCCAATAAGAGATATAGACACAATTAATTTGGAGCTTATTTTAGCAGACCTAGAAACTATTGATAAAAGACTTGAAAGAGCAAAGAAAAATTTAAAAGCAGACAAAAAATATCAAGCAGAAATAGATGTATTACAAAAAATAAAAGAAGCTCTAGAAGCTGGAAAAACAGCAAGATCTGTTGAATTAAATGAAGACGAAAGTGAACTAATAAAAGATGCATTTTTATTAACAATAAAACCAACTTTATATATTGCAAATGTTTCGGAAGAACAATTAGCAGATGTTGAAAATGACAAATACATAAAAGAAGTAAAAGAACTTGCAGCAAAAGAAAATGCAGAAGTTATTCCATTATGTATAAAAATAGAAGAAGAGCTTGCAAGCCTAGACAATGAAGACGATAAAAAAGAAATGCTAGAAATGCTAGGATTACAAGAGTCAGGATTAGATAAAGTTATAAAATCAAGTTATGATTTATTAGGCCTAATGTCATTCCTAACAGCTGGAGAGCCAGAAGTTAGAGCATGGACAATAAAAAAAGGAACAAAAGCACCTCAAGCAGCTGGAAAAATTCATTCAGATATAGAAAGAGGATTCATAAGAGCAGAAGTTGTTTCATATGATGATTTAATGAGAGAAGGTTCAATGAATGCAGTAAAAGAAAAAGGTTTACTACGCTCAGAAGGAAAAGACTATATTATGCAAGATGGCGATATAGTATTATTCAGATTTAATGTATAAATTAAAGCACAAATAAATACTGCAAAAGGTTTTATTTGTGCTCTTTTTATAAAAAATAGAAAGGGGGAAAAGAGGGGACTGTTCTCTTTTCCCAGATTTTGGAAAAAATGACAGTTTACCTTCTTAATGCGAATTTAAAGAAAGTTATATAGTTTTCTTTTAAAGGATGCTAAGAGCAAAAGAAAGGGAAAAAGATGGAAGATAACAGAAAAAAAATTGAATGGTTAAAAAAATTAGTAATTGTATTGTGTATAGCAATGATATCACTAATTCCAAGCTTTATAGATAAACATATATCATTAGCAGATTCAGGATTTGGAAGTAGTTATGATAGCGGAGGAAGCAGTTATAGTGGAGGAAGTTATGACAGTAGTAGCAGTAGCTGGGACTACGACTCAGATTATGACTCAGATGGTGGAGATTCACTTATTGGTTTTATAATTGCTATAATAATTATAATAATAATAGCTATATGTGCTAGAGATAAGAAACCTAAAGTTGTAGTAAAAACTGATAATGTAAATGACGAAAATATTGCAAATAAAGTAAAACAATATATACCAAACTTCAATAAACAAGAATTCCTAAATAATGGATACCAAATCTACAAAGATGTACAAAATGCATGGATGAACTTTAAATTAGATGATGTAAAAGATGTAATAACAGATGAAATATATAATATGTACGATTCACAACTTTCTACACTAGAAGTTAAAGGCGAAAAGAACATAATGAAAGACTTTAAGCTTGTTAAATCATATTTAAAAGATGTAAATGTACAAAATGAAACAATTACAATCACAACAGGATACGTTATTGAAATGTATGACTATATAATTGAAGAATCAACAGGAAAAGTACTAAGAGGTTCATCAACTAATAAATTAAGAATAGTATACGAAATGAAATTTAGACAGACATTAAATTCAAACGGAAAAGTAGATCATTGTCCAAACTGTGGAGCTAAAATAGAAATGAACAGTAGTGGAATATGCGAATACTGTGGATCAAAACTAGTTTCAGAAAATACAAAATGGGTATTAACAGAAAAGAAAACAATGAGACAAGAAATGTTTTAAAATAAAAAATTAAGAATGAAAATAGAAAAATATTTTCATTCTTAATATATAAATTAGGGGAGTAAAATGGAGAAAAGAAAAAATATAATAAAAAAGATATTAATAACACTAGGTATTTTGTGTTCAGTAATATTAACTTTTACTGTAATATATGAAAGACCAACTTTTGCAGATTCAGGACATAGCGTAAGTCATAGTAGTAGTCACAGTAGTCATAGCAGTAGCCATAGCAGTTCATCAAGCAGAAGAAGTTCAAGTAGCAGTTCTAGGTCATCATCAAGCAGAAGCAGTTCAAGTAGTGGAGATCCATTTGTAGCTATGATTTCAGTTATTATAATGATTGCAATAATTGTAATATGGACTATTATGGCAAATAAAAAACAATTACACAAAATTGTTATTAATAAGAATAACGAAGACGAAATAGAAAATAAAATAAAGAAATCAATACCAAACTTCAATAAGCAAGAATTCTTAAAACAAGGATACAGCATTTATTATGACATTCAAATGGCATGGATGGATTTTAAACTAGAAGATATAAAAGACAAAGTAACAGACGAAATATACACAATGTACGAATCACAACTTGCAACACTTGAAGTAAAAGGCGAGCAAAATATAATGAAAAACATACAACTAAAACAAAGCTGTTTAAAAGATGTTACAAATCAAAATGGAACAATTACTATAAAAACAAATTATGTAATAGAAATGTATGATTATATAGCAGATGTCAACACGAAAAAATTAATAAGAGGCGAAGACAAGAAAAAAATACGTATATTATACGAAATGAGCTTCAGAAAAACATTAAATGAAAACGAAAAAATAACTCATTGTCCAAATTGCGGAGCAAAAGTAGAAATGAACAGTACAGGAACATGCGAATACTGCGGCTCAAAACTAGTATCAGAAAACACAAAATGGGTATTAACAGAAAAGAAAGTAATAGAGCAAGATTATATATAAAAAATAAAAGAGATATAGTATTTAATAATACTATATCTCAAAACATAATGGCATATGGGTAACCAACCAAAATCCCAAATAAACAATAAAAAGGAATGAAAAAAATGGATAACACATTAGAAAATTTATTAAAACAAGACTCAGAATTTTCGGAAGCAAAATTCAAATCAAAAGTAGAAAATACATTTGTACAAATAAAACTATCAATGGTGACAGGAAAAACAGAAAGAATCCATCATTTTGTTAACGAAGAAACATATCAAAAAATAGTTCAAAAAGTAGAAAACGACAAATCAAACAATAGAATTCAATTATATGACGAACTAAATGTAGCAGACGTCCAAATTTTAAAAATAGAAGAGCAAGAAGATTGTTTCAAAATAGAAGTAAATGTACACTCAAAAGCACTAGAATACTACATCTCAAGAGACACAAGAAAATACATATCAGGAGACAGATACAACCGAGTAGAAAGAATGAACAAACTAATATACACAAAACAAAAAAATTCACAAGATATGGGAGTAGCCAGAAAATGTCCATCGTGTGGAGCAAACATAGATGTAAACAAAAACGGACAATGCGAATACTGCGGAGCAATATTCAACCTACAAAACTACGACTGGGTAATAACATATATGGACATTTAACAAAAAGTAAAAAAAGAGATGGTTCTATTTTATTCAAATGGGAAAAAAGAAATATATTAAGACTCTATACACATAATTTGGTAAAGCAGGATATGTAAATATATATGTTCACATATCCAGTCTATTTTTTAACACACGAAATATCACAACAATAGAAAGGAGTATAAAACATAAATGAGAATAGAAAAAATATACTTTAACACAGAAGACAACGCAGAGCTTTTCGGCTTACTACACACAAGCGAAAACCAAACAGACAAAGAAGTTGTAATAGCAATTCACGGAATGGGAAGCAATTGCTTCAAGCAAAGAGACGACATAATAGCACAAAAACTAACATCAAACAATATTTCATATTTCAGCTTTAACAACAGAGGTTTCGGCCTAGTAAATAAAATAACAAAAAATGGAAGCGGAATACTACAAGGAACAGCATTCGAAGATGTAAAAGACTCATATTACGACATAGTATCAGCAATAAAACTAATGGCATCAAAAGGCTACGAAAAAATCCATCTACAAGGACACAGCCTAGGTTCAACAAAAAGCGTATATGTATACAATAAATTATTACAAAACAACGAAACAAAAATATTAAACAAAATAAGCTCAGTAATATTATTATCACTAGTCGACCTAACAAGCGTAATGCAATTTTTAGTAAAAAACTCAGATGAAGATGTAATAAAAATCGCAAAAGTAAAAGAAGCAGAAAAACAATTAAATTACATAATAGACTGCAAAGCATCATTTTTGCCACTAGTAAGTGTACAAACTTTTTTAACATACTATAGAGATAATAAAGAAATTGATTTTGCAAAATACCAAGAAAAAAACTACAAATTTGAAAAACTAAACAACATAAAAGTGCCATTATTTATGAGATGGGGAAATGTAAATGAAATAATAAATTTACCAGCAAATGAGTTAGTAAATTTAATGAATGAAAAAATATTAAACAATAAAAAAGATATTAACTTTATAGACGGTGCAACACACAATTACAGAGGAAAAGAAGAAACTCTTGCAGAAGAAATTCTAAAATTTATACAAAACATAAATTAAAATACAAAAATAAGAAGTATAATAAATGCACTGCATCTAAAATACTTCTTATTTTGTTAAAGGTAAGCCAAAACTACATTTCCTCTTGTACAAGAGAAATTTTGTAGTTCAAAAAAGTGCTTTCCAAATCAGCAATTGCTTGTTGTTGGAGATTAGTGAGATTCTTACAATGTGTAATGAGAATCTCTTTTTTTATTTGGGCGACTAACGCATACCCTTTGCTTATAACATCCATAAGTGCTTCGACCCCTGTTCTTTTACTGAGATTGTGCTCTTCAATTACAAGCATATGGACATGCCCTTCTGGACTACAGATTATATCTCCATTTGGAGATATAAATCTAAGCATTTCGGCGGTGGTGACCTTTAAAGTATTTTTGTACATGGGAAATTTCCTCCTTAGTTATAGTGTATAGTATATTATACTATAAAATAACCTAAAAGTAAACTAAAATCGTAAACCAAAAAGTGACAAAACATTACCTTTTTCACCTATTTGGGATATGTGTTTAACATGACAATTATCAAATTAAGAAAAGTGAAAATAAAACTGATAATATGAAAAATAAATATTGACAAACCATATTTAAAGGTGATAATATAAACATCGTGAATTTAGAGGGATACCTGTAACCATTCCGAACACAGTAGTCAAACTCTACTTTTTCAGTATTTATATGATTATGTTATCATTTTTAAGTATTGCAAAATTTAGACTGACACACAAAATAAAAGCTAAAAATCATATAGATACCAAGTATATAATTACTTGGTTTTTTTGCGTCTTAAAAAGGCTAATGGAAATTGGTCAAATAAAAGTGTAAAGGGGGGAATATGAAAAATAATTAAGCTTAAAATTTTTTATCGGAGGAGTGTTATGGAAGAGCAAATATTTAAAGAAGAGCAAGATAAATTAGAAGAAATAAATAAAAAAATTACAGAAGAAGAAAATATAATTGATGAGGATTTAAAAAATGCAGATATGAACTATTCATTAGAAGATATGGCAAAGGGCGAGGTTTTATTTGCAAAAGTAAAAAAGTTAGAAGATATAAAGAAAATAAAAGATGTTCCGTATTTTGCTAGAATGGATTTTAAAGAAGATGCAAGAAAAATGGAAAAACTATATATTGGAAAAATTTCTATTTTAGATAGTAAAACAGCAGAGCCAATAATAGTGGATTGGAGAGCTCCAATATCAAACTTGTATTATGAAGGAAAAATTGGTAAAGCAGAATATGAATGTTTAGGTAATAAAATAAAAGGTGAAATATTACTAAAAAGACAGTATATTATAGAAAAACGAAAATTGAAAAAGTATGTTGATATTAATGTTACTGGTAATGACGAGTTACTACAAAATGCACTTGAAGAAAAAGCAGATGATAGATTAAAAAATATAGTAGCAACTATACAAGATGAACAAAATAGAATAATTAGAGCTGATATAAATTCACCACTTATTGTACAGGGAGTAGCAGGAAGCGGAAAAACGACAATTGCTCTTCATAGAATTGCATATTTAATTTATAATTATGAGAAAGAATTTAAACCAGACGAATTTATGATAATAGCTCCAACAAAATTCTTTTTAAATTATATTTCAAATATTCTTCCTGATTTAGGTGTAAATGATGTAAGACAATGTACTTTTGAAGATTTTGCCTATGATGTAATTGGAAAAAAATTAAAAATTTCAGATAATAATGAAAAATTAGTTATAATTGTAAATAAAGAATTTGATGATATAAATAAGGGAAAAATTGATATTATGATAAAAGAAGCTAAATTTAAATCATCAATAAATTTCAAAAAAATCATAGATGAGTATTTGGCAGATATAGAAAATAATTATATTCCTAAAAATGATTTCTGTTATAAAGATTATACAATAATGAAATACAATGATATAGATTATTTATTTAAACATACATACAAAATGTATAATTTTGACAATCGAATACATGAAATTGAAAAGAATTTAATATCTGAATTTAAAAGAAAATCTACAGAAATAGCAGAAAACTTGAGAAAAGAGCGAACTAAAGCCATAGAAAATTTAGTACAAGAAGAGCGTATAAGAGTTTATGATGAATATGATAAAGAAATAAAGAATGTAGAAAAGGGATATAAAAAAATTGTAAAAAATTATTTAAATCAAATACCTAAAAAAGATTGTGTGCAATATTATAAAGAATTTATAGATTCATATTTGCAAAATTCAAATGAAGTAATGCAGTATTTAAAAGAAAATACGCTAGCAAATTTAAATAAAAACGAAGTATCATTCGAAGATTTAGCTCCTATAATGTATATACAATTTAAAGTTTTTGGAATAAAAGATAAATGTAAAATAAAGCATGTTGTTATAGATGAAGCACAAGATTATGGTGAATTTCAATTTGATGTATTAAAAACGATTTTAAACAGTAATTCAATGACAATATTAGGAGATATAGCACAAGGGGTTCATTATTATAGAGGTATTGAAAACTGGAAGCGATTTATAGATGTGGAATTTAATAATGTAAAAACTATATACACAACACTAAATAAGACATACAGAACAACAAAAGAGATAATGGACATTGCCAATTTAGTAATTGACAAATTACCACAATATGAAAAAGAATATATTGTGTTAGGTGATCCAGTTATAGACAGAAAAAATTCAATAAGTATAAAAAAAGTCAAAGATAAAAAGGATTTAATCGAATCTATAAACGAAAAAATAAATGAGCATTTAGATAATGGATATAAGTCAATAGCAATTATAGGAAAAGATATGAAAGAATGTGAAATGATTGAAAGAGAAATTTGTAAGCTAAGATTAGATGTAAAACTTATAAAGGGAAAAGATTCGGAATATAATTCTGGAATATCAGTTGTTCCATCATATTTGGCAAAAGGTTTGGAATTTGATTGTGTTATTATTTCAAATGCAAATAATGTGAAGTATACAAATAATAGTTTAGATATAAAATTATTATATGTAACAATAACAAGAGCAATGAGCAAATTAGATATTTTTTATGAAGATGAGATAACTAGTTTAATTGAGCTCTAATGGTAATTTTTTATATAATAAATAATTAAAAAAGACCTAAGTTATGCGACACATATTAAATATGTAAGCATAACTTAGGTCTTTTTGAGACTGTGTTTTATAGTATCACTTAAGAAAAGCTTTTGTAACAATCTCTTTTGATGCGGTAAAATACGAATAACCATTAACAGCTTCTATAACAAAGATTAACTGTTTGCCAACTTTAATTTGAATCATGTCAAGGACTTTGCCTTTTCTATAATTCAAATTAGGGTCGGTGGATTCCCAGTAAATGCCTGGTTTTCCAAAAATTTTCTTGAAAGTGTGAACTACTCCATTTTCGAGTTCCACAACAATAGTTGTTGTACTTACCGTTGGGCTAGGAGAATTCATTGCTAATTCTCCCTCCTTTCAAAAAATTTTGAATTTAACAAGTAAACTCAATAGTGCTATTATTATAACATAAGTGTACATAAAATACAAGAAAAATTGATTGACAAAATTATACAAATGCCATATAATACCAGTATAGTTTATAAAAAATCGTTGAACAAGAAAATAATTATAAAAAAATTATTAAAGCGAGTCGAAAAATGGTGTGAGTTCGACAATAATTATATAATTATTAGAGCTTGTGAGTGACTACAGGAAATAAAAGTATGGTAGTTCGTATATCTACGTTACAGATTTGAGTGGATTTTTGTATTTAAAATATAAAAATCAAATAGAGTGGTACCGCGTTTTATATCGCCTCTGGATTTTCCAGAGGTTTTTTGTTTTTATAAAATGTATATGTATGAATTATCATATTAAAATTGGAGGAAAAAAGTATGGATATTATAACAAAAACAGAAGAAATAATTAAAAATATTTTAGAAAAAAATAACTTTAATGAAGAAAATGTGGTTCTTAATACATCTAGCAGACCAGAATTTGGTCAATTTCAATATAATGGAGCAATGGGACTTGCAAAAAAATATAAAACAAATCCAAGAGAAATAGCTCAAAAAATAGTTGATGGCTTAAATGAATTTGACATTTTTGACAATATAAATATTGCAGGACCTGGATTTATAAATATATCATATAAAATTGAATATCTAACTGAATATTTAACAGAAATATCTAAAGATGTATCTGAAAATGTAAAAAAATATCCTAAAAAAAAGATATTTTTAGATTATGGCGGTGCAAATGTTGCAAAAGCACTTCATGTTGGGCATTTAAGAACCGCTAATATAGGAGAAGCATTAAAAAGACTTGCAAAACTTGTTGGCAATGATGTTATTTCAGATGTTCATTTAGGAGATATAGGAAGACAATCAGGTATGGTTATATATCAATTAAGAGAAGAACATCCGGATTGGGTATTTTTTGATGAAAATTATAAAGGAGAATATCCAACAGAAATTCCAATAACAAATGAAGATTTAGAGCGAATTTATCCGTTAGCAAGTACAAAAGCAAAAGAAAATGATGAGATAATGGAAGAAGTTCGTAGAATTACAGCAGAGCTAGATAAAGGAAAAAAATCATATGTAGCTTTATGGAATATCGTAAAAGAAATATCAATTAAAAATATAAAAAATATATATAAACAATTGAATACTAATTTTGACCTATGGGAAGGTGAAACTGATTCATATCCATACATAGATGAAATGTTAGAAATTTTGAAAAAAAATAATTGTTTGAATGAAAGCCAAGGAGCTCTTGTATGTGATGTAAAATTAGATACAGATAAGGCAGAAATTCCACCACTAGTTGTAATTAAAACAGATGGAACAACTTTATATGCAACAAGAGAACTTGCAACAATATTATCAAGAAAGAAAAGATTTAATCCAGATGAAATATGGTATATAGTAGATAACAGACAAGGTATGTATTTTGAGCAAGTATTTAGAACATCATATAAATCAAATTTAGTAGATAAAAATATGAAATTTGAATTTATAGGTATTGGAACAATGAATGGAAAAGATGGAAAACCATTTAAAACTAGAGATGGTGGAGTAATGAAATTAGAATCTTTATTAGGCGAAATAAAGGAAGAAACAGCTAAATATGTAAAAGATTCAGAAATGAATGAAAATGAAAAGAAAAACATATCAGACACAGTTGCAGTAGCAGCCTTAAAATATGCAGATTTATTACCAAATGTAGAAAAAGATTATATATTTGATATATCAAAATTCTGTAGCTTAGAGGGGAAAACTGGACCATACATTTTATATTCAGCAGTTCGTATGAAATCATTGCTTGCAAAATCAAATGTATCAAAATATAAAATGTATAACATATATTCTCAAACAGAAAAAGAGCTAATAACAAAAGTATTAGAAATGCCAATAAGAATAGATACAGCATACAGAAATAAAACACTAAGTGAAATTACAGAATACATATATGAATTAGACAGTTTATTTAACAAATTCTATGTAGAAAACAGAATACTAACAGAGCAAGATGAAAACAAAAAACAAACTTGGTTATTCTTAACAAATCTAGTATATCAAGTAAATAAATTGTTATTAGATACACTTGCAATAAATATACCAGAAAAAATGTAATAACTAAAAATTTAAGGAGAGATACAAAATGAAAGAAAAATTTATTGAATTATTAAAAAGTACAAACAGACTTGGAATAGAAGATTTAATATCATTCTTAGAAAAAACAGACTTCTTCACAGCACCAGCAAGCACAAGATTTCACGGGTCATTTGAAGGTGGATTAGTAGAGCACAGTTTAAAAGTATACGAAATTTTAGACTACAAAGCTAAAAACAACGTTTTAAAACTAGAAATCCCAGATGACACAATAAAAATAGTCAGCTTATTACATGATATATGTAAATTAAACTTCTACAAAGTAGATTACAGAAATGCAAAAAACGCACTAGGTGAATGGGAAAAAGTTCCATATTACACAATAGATGACACAATACCATATGGGCACGGAGAGAAATCAGTAATGATGATATCTGAATACATAAAACTAACCCCAGAAGAAAAATATAGTATTCGTTGGCATATGGGTTACACAGAGCCAAAAGAATTATATAATACAATAGGGGCAGCATACAAAAAATATCCACTAGCACTAATGATGCACGAAGCGGACTTAGAGGCAACATATTTTTATGATATATAAAAATATTTACTAAATTTAAAGAAAAAAGACAATATAGACGTATTTTGAAAAAATTACCATAATACGTTTTATATTGTTTTTTTATATTATTGAATAATATATTTTTATATTGAAGATCATAAAACATAATATTATAATTATTAACAAAATGGTTTATAGATGTTATCCATAAAATCTAAATAACTAATAAGTAAGGAAAAACTTATGTTAAAATTTTTATCAAAATATAAAAAAGATTTTATAATAGGGCCAATATTTAAGTTAATAGAAGCAATAATAGAAGTATTTTTACCATTTATAATAGCACAAATAATAAATAATTTGTCAAATACCAACACAAACACAATTATAAAATACACAGGAATAATGCTTGTATTAATAATAATTGGACTAGCATGTGCAGTAATTGCACAATACATTGCAGCAAAAACATCTCAAGGATTTGGAACAGAGCTAAGAAATAAATTATTTTCACATGTTTTAAAATTATCCAATAAACAAATAGAAAAATATGGAACATCAGCAATTGTAAATAGAATAACAAACGATATTTTAAACTTAGAAGTAGCAGTAGCAATGTTTATAAGATTAGTAATAAGAGTTCCATTTATATTTATAGGGTCTTTAATAATGGTTTATGTACTTGATAATACAATTTCGAAAATACTTTTTGTATCAACAGTAATTCTTGCAGTTTGTATATATGTAATAATAAAAAAAGCTTCAAAATATCAACAAAAAGCGAATACAAAATTAGATGAAATTGCATTAAAAGTAAAAGAAAATTTATTAAATATAAGACTTGTAAAAAGTTTTGGAACAGAAAAATTAGAAGAGCAAAAATTTCAAAAATCAAATAATGAAAATTATAAATTATCACAAAAGGCCAATATATTTTCGAACCTATTAAATCCAGTATCTGTTGTAATACTTGATTTTACAATAGCACTAATCTTATATATTGGAGGAATAAAAATAAGCAACAATTACATGCCACAAGGAAATTTAATAGCAATAATAAACTATATATCACAAATGATATTAGCAGTAATTGTATTGTCAAATTTAATAACAATATATACAAAAAGTTTTATATCATATAAAAGAATAAAAGAAATATTACAAGAAACACCAGAAAAAGATAGCTATGAAAAAAATATTAAAATAAAAAATACAGATATCGCAATTGAATTTAAAAATGTAAATTTTGAATATGATAAAAACAAAACATTCTTAAAAAATATAAATCTACAAATAAAAAAAGGTGAAAAAATAGGAATAATAGGACTAACTGGGTCAGGAAAATCAACAATATTACAACTAATAAATAGAAGCTACAAAATAAGCCAAGGAGAGTTAAACATACTGGGAACAAATATAAATGAATACACAAATGAACAAATAAAATCAATAGTAAAATTAATAGAGCAAAAACCAAACTTCTACAACACAACAATAGAAGAAAACATAAAAATGGGAAAAAACATACCTAAAAAAGACATACAAAAAGCACTTAAATATTCAGAAAGCTACGAATTTGTACAAAATCTAAAAGAAAAAGAAAATACAAAACTAGAAAACAACGCCAACAATCTATCAGGTGGACAAAAACAAAGAATATCACTAGCAAGAGCATTCACACGGAAATCCACAAATATTAATGTTAGATGATGTAACAAACGCATTAGACTACAAAACAGAATCCAATGTACTAAATAACATATTAAATTACATCAACGAAAACCAAATAACACTACTAATCGCATCACAAAGAATATCCACAATATCAAAATGTGACGAAGTAATAGTCCTAGACAACGGAAACATAGAAAACATAGGAACACCAGATCAATTACTAAATGAATCAAAAATATATAAGCAAATATTTCAACTACAAAAAAGATAAATAAAAATCATATCAGCGAGGGTTGTCAATGGGGAATGGTTGTCAATGGGGACGGTTCTGATTGACAACCTCTGACATATTTTCTGAACCTTCCTTTAACCAAAAGGTTGTCAATCAGAACCGTCCCCATTGACAACCATTGACGCAAGAATACAAGATGAAAGGTAATATTATGAAAAATTTTAGAAAATATATAAAAAATAGTAAATATTCAATAATTATCATTACTATATTTTCAATTCTAAGTAGTATAATGACAATATTAGCACCAATTTATATAGGAAAAACTATTGATAGTACGATTTCATTCATAAAAGAAAATTTAATTACAGAAATAATAAAATTATTGTTAATATATGTTATTTTATTCATTTCAAATTTACTATTAAACAAAGCACTTATAAAATTTGCCACAAAAACATCTAAAGCTATAAGGGCAGATTTATTTGAAAAAACAAATAGATTAACATTAAAATATTTAGATAAAAATCCATATGGAGATACACTAAACAGATTTACTGTTGATGTAGAAAATGTTTCAAATGGATTAATTCAATCTGTATCAAAAATAACAATGGGAATTATTACGGTTATAATTTCTATAATTATAATGATAAAAATAAATAAGGTAATGACAGTTATTTTAATTTGTATTGCTCCAATAATGTATATTATTTCAAGATTTGTAGGAAGAAATACCACAAAGTTATTTTCAAAAAGAGCAGAAAAAATATCAGATATAAATGGATATACAGAAGAGGCTTTAACTGGCTTTAAGACAATAAAAAATTTTAATAGTGAACAGTCCTTTGAAAACAATTTTAAAAATAAAAATGAAAGTTTAAAAAATGTAGGAATAAAATCACAATTTTATTCATCACTTACAAATCCAAGTACAAGATTTGTATCTAATTTAGCATATATTGTAGTTGCAATATCTGGAATCATGATAATAAAAAATACAGCAGATGCACATTTTTCGATTGGAAATTTAACAACATTTTTAGTATATACAAATGTATTTACAAGGCCATTTAATGAAATTACATCAATAATATCAGAAATACAAACTGCAATGGCATCTGCAAAAAGAATATTTGATTATTTAAATGAAAAAGAAGAGCCACAAAATTCTGAAATAATATCATTAGATAAAATAGAAGGCAAAGTAGAATTTAAAAATGTATATTTTTCATATGTCAATAACAAAAAGTTTATAGAAAAATTTAATTTAATAGCCAATCCAAAACAAAATATTGCAATAGTAGGGAAAACTGGAGCCGGAAAGACAACAATTGTAAATCTATTAATGAGATTTTATGAAATAAATAGTGGCGAAATAACAATAGATGGTGTAAATATACAAAATATATCAAAAGAATTTTTACGAAAAAATATAGGAATAGTACTTCAAGATACAAAATTATTTACAGGAACAATAAAAGAAAATATATCATACGGATCACCAAATGCAACAGATGAAGAAATCAAACAAGCAGCAAAAATGGCATATGCACACGAATTTATAGAAAGATTACCAGAAGGGTACAACACACATATAAAAAATCAAAATATGCTATCACCAGGAGAAATTCAACTAATAAACATAGCAAGAGTAATGTTAACAAAACCACCAATATTAATATTAGATGAAGCAACAAGCAATATAGACATAGTAACAGAAAACAAAATAAGTAATGCTTTTAATAAATTAATAAAAGATTCAACATCATTTATAATAGCACACCGACTATCAACAATAAAAAATGCAGATAAAATAATATTCATAGAAAACGGAAATATAATAGAAGAAGGAACACACGAACAGCTATTAGCCAAAAAAGGTAAGTATTATTCTATGTATGAAACTGGAATTTAAAATATAAAATTTTATTTGACTTTACAAAGCATTTATGGAATAATGTGGATATTATAAAAATACAAAAAGGAGAGAATAAAAAAATGAAGGAACTAAAAGATATCATAATGAATCTAATTAACGGATTTTGTATGGCACTAGCAGACAGCGTACCTGGTGTATCTGGAGGAACAATAGCATTCTTACTAGGATTTTACGACAAATTCATAGGTTCATTAGACGATTTATTCAGAGGAAAAATGGAACAAAAAAAGACTGCACTAAGATTTTTAGTAAAAATAGGATGTGGATGGATAGTAGGATTTTTACTTGCAGCAAGCATCTTATCAAGCTTATTTAATAGCAAAATATATGCAATGAGCTCTTTATTCATAGGATTTATAATTTTTGCTATACCAGTAGTAATTAAAGAAGAAAAAGAGGTTGTAAAAGGAAAATATAAAAACTTAGTATTTACATTATTAGGAATCGCATTAGTAGTAGCAATAACAATTTTTAACTCACATGCAGGAAAAAGCATTGATGTTAATGTATTAAATGCAGGTACAATAATTTATATATTTATAGCTGCAATGATTGCAATATCAGCAATGATATTACCAGGAATATCTGGATCAACATTATTATTAATATTTGGTTTATACATACCAATTATGGAAAAAGTAAAAGCTTTTATATCACTTAATTTTTCAGCAATGCCTGTATTAATAATATTTGGATTAGGTATGATTGCAGGAATAGTAACATTTACAAAATTAATAAGAATGTGTCTAGAAAAATTCCGTTCACAAACAGTATACACAATATTAGGAATGATGTTAGGTTCATTATATTCTATTGTTATGGGAGCAACAACATTAGATATACCACAACCAGCAATGACATTTTCAACATTCAATATTCTTACATTTATATTAGGTGGAGTTATAATAACAGGATTAGAATTATTAAAAAGATATTTTGATAAAACAACAAAATGAAAATACAAAATACCTCTTAAGTTTTAAGAGGTATTAATTGTATTAAAAATAATTATAAAGTGCTAAAAAATGAATATAATAAATTTGTAGCATTACATAGAAAGGATGATTTTAATATGAAAGTTATTTTAGTAAATGGAAGTCCACACGAAAAAGGATGTACATATACAGCTCTTAAAGAAATAGAAAATACATTAAATAATCAAGATATAGAATCTGAAATATTTTGGCTTGGAAATAAACCAATTTCTGGATGTTTAGGATGTGGTTCATGCCTAAAAACAGGTAAATGTTTTATTAATGACAAAGTAAATGAATTTTTAGATAAAGTGAAAGAAGCAGATGGTTTTATATTTGGCACACCTGTACATTTTGCTTCAGCAAGTGGAATGATTACATCTTTTATGGATAGAGTTTTTTATGGAAGAAGCAATTTATTTAAAAATAAACCATCAGCTGGAATTGTGTCGTGCAGAAGAGGTGGAGCATCATCAACATTTGATATGCTAAATAAATATTTTTCAATGAATAATATGCCAATTGTAACATCTCAATATTGGAATATGGTACATGGAAATAAACCAGAGGAAGTAGAACAAGACTTAGAAGGTATGCAAACAATGAGAACACTTGCAAATAATATGGCATGGCTTTTAAAGTGTATTAATGCAGGAAAAAAAGCTGGAATTGAACTACCAAAAAATGAAACAATAGTAAGAACAAATTTTATTAAATAGTTAGCAATTTGTGTATGGAAAAATGTAAAAATAGAGCTAAAAACAAGCAACCCAGATGTTGTAAAAGTATAATATAAGGTTGTTTTTAGATAATGGCTCAATAAATATTAGAAATATTTTTACAATATAAAATAAATAAAAAATGGCATAAGAGATGTCATTTTTTATATAGTATTTGGCAGGATTGCTTGAAAAAATTTTATAGAGGTATTGAAAAAAATAAAAAATGGTGCTATCATATTACCATATTCAAAAACGAAATAAAGGACAACACATTCAAACTAAAACTAACAGAGAGCTGAAAAGTAAGCTGAAATTTCAGTAAGATAATAATTTGTATGTTATCACCTTTATGTTGCTTAATCGAACAAAAGTAAATTAAGCCGTAATCTTGCGTTAAAAGAAAATTAAGAGAGCTAGTAATTTAATATCTAGCTAATATAGGTGGTACCGCGGATTTTAAGTCATTCGTCCTAATAAAAGTAGGACAAATGGCTTTTTTTGATATTTTAAATGCAAAATTGAAATAATGCAAAAATATAAAAAATGATATGTTCAAAAGAATTTGTTCTATAAAAATTTATAATAAAGGAGAGATTAAATATGTGTGAAGAAAAAAAAGATTATGGTAAAACATTAAACTTACCAAAAACAGATTTCCCTATGAGAGGAAATTTACCAGAAAATGAACCAAAAATATTTGATGAAGTTTTTGAAAATGATTTGTATGAAAAAATGTTAAAAAAGAATGAAGGAAAAACACCATTCGTATTACATGATGGACCTCCATATGCAAATGGTGGACTTCACATAGGACATGCTTTAAATAAAATTTTAAAAGACACAATAGTAAGATACAAAAATTTAAAAGGATTTGACACTCCATTCATACCTGGATTCGATACACATGGTATGCCAACTGAAAAAAAGGCTATTGAAAAATTAGGATTAAATAGAGATGAAGTTCCAATTTCTGAATTCAGAGATGCATGTAAAGGATTTAATAAAGAATATATAAAATTACAAACTGATGGATTTAAAAGATTAGGTGTTTTAGCAGATTGGAAACATCCATACATAACATATCAACCAGAAATGGAAGCTGAGCAATTAAGAGTTTTTGGTACTATGTATAAAAAAGGCTATATATACAAAGGTTTAAAACCAGTTTATTGGTGTACTGATTGTGAAACAGCATTGGCTGAAGCTGAAATCGAGTATAAAGATGTTGATTCAGAAACAGTATATGTAAAATTCCCAGTAATAGAAGGAAATGGATTATTTGATGAAAGAGATACATATTTTGTTATTTGGACAACAACACCATGGACATTACCTGGAAACACAGGTATAACAGTAAACCCAGACTTTAAATATAGCTTAATTGATGTTAATGGAGAAAAATTAGTTATTGCAACAGAAAGAATTGAGCCAGTTTTAAAAGATGCTGGAGTAGAAGAATATACAGTTATAAAAGAATTTGAAGGTAAAGAATTTGATGGAGTTAAATGTAAACATCCTTTCTTAAATAGAGAATCTAAAGTTGTTATGGGTAGTCCAGATACAGTAGATGTTGATTTAGAAGCTGGTACTGGTGAAGTTCATACAGCTCCTGGATATGGTAAAGAAGATTATTTATGTGGATTAAAAAATGGACTTGAAATGATTGTTTGTGTTGATGATAAAGGTCATCAAACAAAAGAAGCTGGACCATTTGCAGGTATGTTTTATGCAAAATCTAATAAAGAAATTGTAAAATGGTTAGATGAAAATGATTTACTATTTGCTAAAAAGAAAATAAATCACTCATATCCACATTGTTGGAGATGTAAAAAGCCAATAATATTCAGAGCTACAAAGCAATGGTTTGCTTCAATAGATAAATTTAGAGCTGATTCATTAAAAGCTATAAAAAATGTTAAATGGGTTCCAGCATGGGGTGAAGACCGTATTTCTAAAATGATAGAAGAGCGTAATGACTGGTGTATATCTCGTCAAAGAACTTGGGGAGTTCCACTACCAATATTCTATTGTAAAAATTGTGAGAAGGAATATGTTACAGATAGCTCTATGGAAAAAGTAATAAATCTTGTTAAAGAGCATGGAACTAATTGTTGGTTTGACATGGATGTGAAAGATTTATTACCAGCAGATGCAAAATGTCCAGAATGTGGATGTAAAGAATTTACAAAAGAATCAGACATAATGGATGTATGGTTTGATTCTGGTTCAACACATCAAAGTTGTCTTGCTCAAAGAGGATTACCAAAAGCAGATTTATACTTAGAAGGTGCTGACCAATACAGAGGATGGTTCCAATCATCACTATTAACATCAATAGCAGTAACTGGAGATGCTCCATACAAAGAAGTTTTAACACATGGATGGACTGTTGATGCACAAGGAAGACAAATGCATAAATCATTAGGAAATGGTATTGATCCACAAGAAGTAATAGACCAATATGGTGCAGATATACTAAGACTTTGGGCACTATCTTCAGATTATCAATCAGATGTAAGATTATCTAAGGAAATATTAAAACAAGTTTCAGAAGTATACAGAAAAATACGTAACACTGCAAGATACATATTAGGAAACATCCACGACTTTGACGTAAACAAACCAGTAGCATATGAAGATTTACAAGAAATTGACAAATGGGCTCTAACAAGACTAAATAATTTAATAAGCGAATGTACAAAATCATATGATGCATATGACTTCAACAAAGCATATCAAGCAATAAATACATTCTGTGTATTAGACATGAGTAATTTCTATTTAGACATAATAAAAGATAGATTATACACAGCAAAACCAGAATCAACAGAAAGAAGAGCAGCTCAAACAACAATGTACGAAATACTACAAGCACTTGTAAAAATTATAGCTCCAATGGCAAGCTTCACAGCAGAAGAAATATGGAAATATATGCCTCATAAAGACGGCGAAAACACAGAAAGTGTAATGCTTTCATATTATCCAGAAGTAAATGAAAAATACGAAGACAAAGAGCTAGAAGCAAAATGGGATAAAATACTAAAAATAAAAGAAGCGGTAGCAAAAAAATTAGAAGAAGCAAGAGCAGAAAAAGTAATAGGACATTCACTAAACGCAAAAGTAATAATATCAGCAGAAGGAGAAGAATACAAATTTCTAAATGACAACAAAGAGCTACTAAAAGATGTATTCATAGTATCAGGATTAGATTTAGTAGAAGGTACATCAGAAATAAAAGTACAAGTAGCCGAAGGTGAAAAATGCGAAAGATGTTGGAAATACGATGTAACGGTAGGACAAGACAAAGAAAATCCAACAATATGCCACAGATGTAGTGAAGCTTTAAAATAAACGAAAAGAAAAAGGAAACAATCATGCTTTCTTATAAAATTGTCGAATTTTGTTGACAAATAACTTTTCTTATTTTATATTTAAACTATCAATTTTTTAGGAGGTTGTCATGAAAGATTTTGACCCATCAAAAACGGAATCATTTGACACAATTTTTAGAAACGGAATTGAAGTGACACGGCTCTTTGACAAAAATGGAGAACTTTTAGGTGAAGTTATAATTGACCCCGAGGAGCAGGGCGAAATACGTGATGAAATTGACTAAACATGACTAAGACAGAAAAAGAGATTACAAATATAATAATTTATATTGTAATCTCTTTCTATATATAAATTAATATGGAAAATCTAGCAATAAATAATATAACAATGTAAAGTTAAACTTTTAAACTGCTTTCTAATGCTAGCACAATCATATCATTCAAGGATTTTTCTCTTTCTTCTGAAGAAATTTCTTGCTTTTTATAATGTGAATCAACAACAGTTAATAAACAAGAAGCTTTTTTGTTTAAATATTTTGCAGTGTAGAATAAAGCAAAAGATTCCATTTCTGCTGCTGTAATATTAAATTCTGCAGGTAATCTATTTAATAATATATTTATATCTTCTATATAATAATCAAAACATTCACTGCATAAAACATTACCTTCAACAATTTTTATATTATTTTCATTAGCAGTTTCTTTTATAATAGAATTAATATCTTCGCTTGCTTTTATTATGTGACAATCTTTATTGTTTAAAGCTTTAGCAAAGTTTCCTTCGGTGTAAGATTCATCAACTAATATAGTATCAAAAATGTTTAAATCTGCAGAATAAGCTCCACAAGAGCCAATTCTTATAATAGTTTCAACATTATAAAACTTATACAATTCATAGCAATATATTCCCATACTAGGCATACCCATACCTGTTGAAAATACAGTAATTTCTTTTCCTTTATATGTTCCAGTATATGCCAAAATATTTCTAACAGTATTAACCAATTTGTAATTTTCTAAAAAATTTTCAGCAATATATTTAGCTCTAAGTGGATCTCCAGGAGCTAAAACGATTTTAGCGATATCTTCTTCTTTCGCATTAATATGTGGTGTCATAATAAAATCCTCCTTTGTTTTTTGTGATTATATCACATTGATTTTCATGTTTCAAACATTTATACTAAGGTTTTATAATATAATATCTTCGGAATAACTTTTATTAAAACAGTAAATTATAACAAGACAAAATATTAATTAAAATTATGTAAAAATTTTGATTTTCTTGTAAAAAAATGTTATATTATATTACAAAAAAATAAAAAGAAAGAATATGTTTATAACATTATATTAAATAAATTTTATAAACATATTATATGAGGAGAGTATATATGTTTTTTTCAAAACCAGGTGAATATGAGCCATGTGGCTTGTTTAGCGTAGGACATTTTATTTTATTAGTATTGTCTTTAAGTATAGTAGGTATAGCTCTTTACAATACAAAAAATATTAGTAAAGAAAAAGTAAAAGAAATAATAAAAAAATCAACAATAGTTTTATGGATATTAGAAATAATAAAAATAATATTTAATTTTGCGATAGGAAATTGGGTAAATCCAAATAACTATATTCCACTATACTATTGTAGTATAATTTTATATGCAGGATTATTAAGTGGATGGGGCAAAGGAGTATTAAAAAAAGTAGGAGATGTATTTATTTCAACAGGAGCAATAATAGGAGGATTATTCTTTTTATTTTGCCCAAACACATCATTACCAGCCTACCCAATGTTTCATTTTATAAGTTTGCAAAGCTTTATATTTCATGGAACTATGCTATATTTGGGAATATTAGTAAATATAACAAATTACATAGACTTACGACTAAGTGATATAAAATATTATGCATCACTTATAACAGGAATAAGCTTTATATCATACATAGTAAATGAAAAATTAGGAACAAATTTCATGTTCATATCAAAAAATTTTCCAAACACACCAGTAGAAATAATATATAATTTAACAGGAAAATTCTTTTCATTTGTGATGATACTAATACAAGTGATAGGTCCATTCTATGTAGTATATTTTGTTAAATATCTAATAAAGAAAATAAAAAGCAAAAAAGTATTGCAATTTATAATTTCAGAATAATAAATAAAAAAATATCATAAAAATTAAATTATTATAATATTTTTTTGTGTGTAGAGCCTTGTTATTGTTAGTTGTAATAACAGCAATATTAAAAGCAATAAAAATTTTTTAATCCTTGAATTACAAAAATCCTTATGGTATTATTTACCTATACATAAAGAAAAAATTTCAGTACATAATAATTCTATTAGGAGGTAAAAGTATGGAAAACAAAGTAAAAGTTGTTCAATTTGGAACAGGAAAAATGGCTAAATATACTATGAGGTATGTTTATGAAAAAGGTGGAGAAGTTGTAGGCGCAATTGATGTAAATCCAGCAGTAATAGGAAAAGATATAGGTGAAATAATAGGATGTGAAAATAAAAATGTAAAAGTAACATCATTTGAAGATGCAGAAGCAATGCTAAAAGAAGTAAAACCAGATATCTGCGTTGTAGAAACAATGAGTTTAATTAAAGACTTAGAAGATCCATTTATGCTATGTGCAAAACTAGGAATAAATGCAATAAGCACATGTGAAGAAGCATTCTTCCCATGGAACTCAAATCCAAACTTAACTAAAAAAATAGATGAATTAGCAAAACAAACTGGTTGTACAATAACTGGTTCAGGATATCAAGATATATATTGGGGGCAATTAATAACAAGTATAGCAGGTTCAACACAAAAAATAACAAAAATAAAAGGAAGCACAAGCTACAATGTAGAAGACTATGGTATAGCATTAGCAAATGCTCATGGAGCAGGGCTTACATTAGATGAATTTGATAAGCAAGTTGCTATAGTAGATAAAATAAGCGATGAAGAAAGAAATAAAATAATACAAAGCGGTGATTATTTACCATCGTATATGTGGAATACAAATGGTTGGTTATGTGAAAAATTAGGATTAACAATAAAATCACAAACACAAGTAACAGTTCCAACAACAAATAAAGAAGACATATATTCAAGCACATTAGGAATGACAGTAAAAGCTGGAGATGCAACAGGAATGAGTGCAGTAGTAACAACAGAAACTGAAGAAGGTATCACAATAGAATCTGAATGTATAGGAAAAGTATATTCAAAAGAAGATTACGACAAAAATGAATGGACTGTATACGGAGAGCCAAATACAACAATAACAGTAGCAAGACCATCAACAGTTGAACTAACATGTGCAACAATAGTAAACAGAATTCCAGATGTAATAAATGCACAGCCAGGATATGTTACAACAGATAAACTTGGTGATTTACAATTTAAATTAAAAATTTAAAATAAATGTATGGGCGAGGGATATAATCCTTTGCCTTTTATTAATAAAATTAAAATCAAATTTAATAACATATCCAAGTCATAAAATTATCTCAAATTTGTAAAAAAGTAAAATTTACCCAAAAAATAAACGAAAAAAGGTATTATTTAAATGGTGTATTAGTTATAAGGAATTAATTATGATAAAGACATGAAATTTTATTTCATGTCTTTAAAATACTATAAATCAAATAAGTGCTGAAGAAATTATAAAAAAATAGCAATTATTTACAAAATTTTGATTATTTGTTAAAATAAAAGCAATCAATAAATAATCATTTTTACAGTACGACAATATTTTTTATAAAAGGAGATAAGTTGTATATGAAAATTTTAGAAAAATGCTCATATTTACTGTATATGTTACTTCCATTATTAATTATACTTATATTATATTTAATAGATAAAATATACAAGAGAGAGTATAAAAAAACTATTGAAAGATGTACATATCATGTAATAGGAAAAGTAAGTGAAAATAATTATGACCTTACTGTTGAGCGTAGCAGAAGAGGGGCTAATTATAGATATTGTATAGTACTAAAATATATTTTTACAATTAACGGGGTTCAATATGAAAAAAAATCAACTTGGCAATTACGGACCTGATGATTTAAGTTGCTGGAATAATAAAGAAAAAGTACTAAATGCATACAAAAAATATGCTGGAAAACCAGTAACAATATATTATAATCCAGATGATATACAAGAATTTTACGTAAAAGAAATGGAAGAAGAGGCCATGTTGGAAAAATTTAAAGATAATTTATATATAAAAAATTATTTTCATACTATGGTTGTGTACTTTAAGTTCTTGTTAATTGTATTTATTATAATTTTTATCGGATATTTTGCAAACCAATATATTAGTGAACGTATATTTAGCAGTTTATTTTAATGTAAAGCAATAATAGTGATTGACTATATTTTCAAGAATAATGGAAAATAGAAAAAGTGTATTTAGGAATTACTTATGAGTAGTAATATTAACAAGAACAATACTAAATTAATTTATAGGTGTGGGATATAGTCCTTTGCCTTTTCTTAATAAATCCAAGTTTTATATGATATTAAAAACATATAAATAAAAGGGGAGTCAATAAAATGGATAGATATAAATCAACAAAAAAAGCAAGTATATTAGGTATCATTGGTAATGTATTTTTACTTATAATAAAAGGAATGATAGGATTTATGACAAATAGTCAGGCAATGATTGCTGATAGTGTTAATAGTGCTGGAGATATTTTTTCATCATCTATGACATTTATTGGAAATAAAATTGCAAGCAAACCTAGTGATGAATCACATAATTTAGGACACGGAAAAGCTGAATATATTTTTTCATTACTAATAAGCTTGTCAATGATTTTTGTAGCAATAAAGTTGTTATTAGATTCAATTCAGTCATTAAAAAATCCAGAAGGATATACATTTTCGTGGATGTTAATTGTTGTATGTATTGTGACAATTGCAACAAAATTGGGATTATACATATATACGCATTCATTATCTAAAAAACATAATAATTTGCTAATTGAAGCAAATGCCAATGACCACAAAAATGATTGTGTTGTTACAACTTTTAACCTAATAGCTGCATTATTAAGCTTAAAACATATTTTATGGTTTGATGGATTTGTAGGTATAGGTATTTCATTATGGATTTGCTATACTGGAATTAAAATATTTATAGAAAGCTATAATGTTTTAATGGACAAATCCATAAACAAAGAAGATAAAGATAAGGTATTAGCAATAATAGATAGACATCCGGAAGTAAAGAAAATTCAACATTTTAATTCAACTCCTGTTGGATATAAATATCAAATTTCATTTACAATATATGTAGATGGAAATTTAACAACATATCAAAGTCATGAGATTGCAAATAACTTGGAAAAAGAGATTGATAGGGAAATAGATGAGATATATTTGACAGTGATACATGTAAATCCGATTTAAGAATTTGTGATTTATATATTATATAATGAATATGAATTGTAACAATAACTGTGATTAAGGGGAAATTACTGTTCTTAAAAAAATGTCAAAAATATGCAAAATGTGAAAATCAATATTAAAAGTGCCTCGAAAAATGTGAAAAGCAACACGAAAAGTGCCTTGAAAAATGTGAAATCCCGTTAACAGAACTTTTAATTTATACTACAATAAGTAAGGAGGCGGGTAAATGAAAAGAAAAATATATAATGATTTAATTGATTGGAAAAATAGAGGGATGAAAAAAGCTCTAATATAGCATGAATATACCACCAGAGGCATTTAAAAATGAAGATGTATTCAAAATATATATGGGAGATATTGGCATACTTAATACAATGTTAAAAATAAACACAAATGAAATATATTTAGATAAACCATTTATATACAAAGGCGATATTGCCGAAAATTATGTTGCAAATCAATTGATATTTAATAATGTTGCATTATATTATTGGGCAACAGCAAGTAATTCAGAAATTGATTTTATTATATATAATGAGGATGGTATTATACCAATCGAAGTAAAAGCAAGTGATAATACGCAATCAAAAAGTTTAAATGCTTATGTAAAAAAATACAATCCAAAATATTCAATCCGAGTATCAGGAAAGAATTTTGGGTTTGAAAACAGAATAAAGTCAGTACCACTTTATGCTGCATATTTAATTAAATAAAAATTTTTTATAGGTAAATCTTTTAAAAAATTGCAATTACATAAAATTATGCTATAATATAAAATATGAGTGGGGATTTGCCCATGAAACACACTTTCAGTGTGGACACATTGACAACTGAATATACAGGAGGTATTATTTATGAAACCAAGGTTGTATGACTTAGTTGAACAGGCCATAGACGATGTAAATATCGTAAAAATGGCCGATTCCATTGAAAATCAGTTTGAAAGCAAACTGAAGGAAAAGTTGACTCAGGCAGATGTAGGTACTGCAAAATCTATTGGAGTTAAAATCAAAAATATTAACTTCGTGGACAGCTCTTTTGAAATCGAAAATGTAGAATTCTATAAAGAGTATACACAGCTTCCCAAAATAGCTAACCTACCGTCAACTGAAATTTCTTTTCTTTTAAAAAGACTTGTTAAAAACTTTAAGGAACGTTACTACATGTGCTACATAACAAACTTTAATGCTAATGAAGAAATTCAAGAAATTTTTGTAGGGTTCTCTAGGTGGGGTTCTGATGAGAATCCAATTGAAGTTATGGATTTTGGCGTAAGGGCGTATAAATGCTTAAAAAGGGCAGGTTTTAATACTTGTGAGGACATTGTGAGTAGAATTACTACTTATGATGATTTAAAGAAAATCAGAAACCTTGGGAAAACATGTGCGGATGAAGTAATAGAAAAGGTTCGAAATATGGGTTTTACGTCATTTTGTAAAGATTTCGAAAATTAACCTCCTGTCATATACAGAAAAAGGTTGCAAAAAAGTCCCTCTCATTTGGGGACTTTTTTGTTTTCCATATATGCTTTTGAGAAAAATCCTGAAAAAACTAACCACTATCTTGAAAAAATCCAAAAAATATGGTATAAATTTAAACTATGGAGGAAATGAATATGGTGATAAAACGGCAAACGGATTTAATATTACGAAATAAAAAATAATATTAAAATTTAAGGAGGATGCTATTATGGCAAATGAATCAGAATTAATGCAAGTAAGATTTGAAAAAGAAGAAAAAATAAAAGAATACGGAATAAAAAATCGTCCAGAAAGATATGAAAGAACAACAGACATAGAAGGAGCAAGAGCACTAGAAGATGGAACAAAAAATATCTCAATAGCTGGAAGAATATTATCAAAAAGAAAAATGGGAAAAATTTCATTTATTCATATAGGAGATATAACTGGAAAAATCCAATTAGTAATAAAAAGAGATGACCTAGGAGAAGACGAATACAAAAGAATGCACGAAATAACAGATATAGGAGATTTCATAGGTGTAAAAGGTGAAATTTTTACAACACAAGCAGGAGAAAAAAGTATTCAAGTATATGAATATACATTCCTAGGAAAAGCATATAGACCACTACCAGAAAAATTCCACGGACTAGCAGACCAAGAAATAATATATAGGGAAAGACATCTAGATTTAATAACAAACGAAGAAACAAAAAAGAGATTTTTATTAAGATCAAAATTCATAAAATTAATGAGAGAGTATTTAGATAACAACGGATTTATAGAAGTTGATACACCAGCACTTCAAAACACAGCATCAGGAGCAACTGCAAGACCATTTATAGCTCATCATAACGCATATGATATGGATGTATTTTTAAGAATATCACCAGAGCTAACATTAAAAAAATTAATAATAGGTGGATTTAACAATGTTTACGAAGTAGCAAGAGATTTCAGAAATGAAGGAATTGACAAAAACCATCTTCAAGATTTCACAATGGTAGAAGGATACAGTGCATATTGGAACTATGAAGACAATATGAAATTCTTAAAAGAAATGGTTATATATATTTTCAACAAATTATTCGATGGAAACCTAATAGTAAAAATAGGTGATAAAGACATAGATTTTGGAGGAGAATGGGAAATAGTTTCATTCAGAGACTTAGTATTAAGAGACAGTGGAATAGATATCGACAAATTCGAAACAGCAGAATCTCTACTAGCAGAAATAAGAGCAAAAGGAATAGACCTAGATGAAGAAAACATCGAAAACCTAGGAAGAGGGAATCTAATAGATGCTCTATACAAAAAAGTAAGTAGACCAAAACTTATAAAACCAACATACTTAACAAAACACCCAATAGATCTATCACCACTAGCAAGAGCAAATGATGATAATAAAAACTTAACAGACAGATTCCAACTAGTTGTAAATGGACAAGAAATCATAAACGGATACTCAGAGCTAGTAGATGCAAGAGAGCAAGAAGCAAGACTAATAGAACAAAGCAGACTAAAAGCAAATGGAGACGAAGAAGCAATGTCAATAGACAACGAATACATCAAAGCAATGGAATACGGAATGCCACCAATTTCAGGATGGGGACTAGGAGTAGATAGATTCCTACAATTCCTAACAAACAGCGACAATATCAGAGATGTAGTTTTATACCCATTAATGAGACCACGTGATATGGAATAAACCGTAAAAAGAATATAATTTTAGAAATGAAGAAATTAGGACGATGTAAAAATTAATTTAAATTTTTACACTGTCCTAATTTTTTATTATCAATTTTTTCACAAAGATTGAATCAAAGTGTTGATTTTTTATAATACTAAAGTTAAAATATTATTAGTAAATGGAGGAATACATGGAAAAACAAATTAACATAAAAAAGATAATAATACTATTAGCCATAATACTAGGCATAATAGCAATCACAGTCATAACCACAATATGCATAAATAAATCAATAATATCAAAACAAATGAAAACTGCAACTAACGCAATCACCATTAATTCAGATTCTAAATTATACAAACATGCAAAAGAAAGCAAAAAAGCAACAAACCTCGAAATTGGAACTGATGTATATATATTAGAAACGCAAACAGATAAAAACAACACAAAATGGTATAAAGTAAAAAGTGGCAAAAAAGTAGGATATGTCAAAGCAGAAAATATAAAATCATATAAAGAAGACACAATGAAAAAATCACTAATGTTAGATGTATCAAAATTCAATCTACAAAATAACTTTAAAACAATAGGCGAATTCAAAGCTTTTATATTAAACAGCAACATAAAATATGTATATATAAGAGCTGGGGGACGAGGCTATGGAAAGGCAGGAAATTTATACAAAGACCCAAATTACAAAGAATATGCTGATGCATGTGAATACCTAAAAATACCATTTGGTTTTTACTTTTTAGATGAGGCAATTACTTCAGATGAGGTAACTGAAGAATTTAATTTTATAAACGAATTTTTATCAGATAATAAATATGAATATAATAAGTTACCAATAGCGCTGGATGTAGAAAAGCACTTAGAAACAGGTAGAGCTGATGAAATATGGGACACAAGATATACATTGGTAAATGAACTAATGGATAAAATAAGAAACAATGGAATGAATGTAATTTTATATAGTAATGCAAATATTGCTAGTAAATATCTTACAAATGTAAATAGTGCAATGTGGCTTGCATATTATTCAAAGGTTACAGAAATTCCAAATTATTGGTTTTCAAATATAACAGCAGAAGGTTCAAATAATAGTCAGCTTATTTCAAAAATGGTAGGATGGCAATTTACAGACAAAGGTATTGAAAGCAAAATACAAGAAAAAGTCGATTTAAGTATAGTATATGGAGATTTTTTTAGAACAGGAAGCATGAATGACATAAATAATGACATTACAGGAAAAAGTAAAACTGTTGCGAATATATTTAAACTAAAGAATAAAAATAAGTATAAAAGTGTCTTTTCTTTAAAAGATAAGTAAGCAACAAATGAAAAAAATAATACAGGGAGAAAATATGAATAAAATAGAAATTTTAGATCAAGAAAAATTAAAAAGTAAAGTATTATTAAACAATATTTCGAACTGTCTAAATAATATAAATTATAAAATTGATGAACTGCTAAAGTTCAAAAATCAACAAGATAATATAATACAAAAGTTCGAAATAAAATGTTTTAATTATAATTTGGTAGATAAGATAGTAGAATCTAAAAAAGAATTTTCAAAAAACATAGAGCAAATAATATTAGAGTTGAAAAGTCTCGATATAATAAGTGATGGTTATAGTTTAGATTCTAATATTAATAAAATAAAAAATATAAATGATGTATTAAAAAATACAGAAATACAATTAAAAAATATAGAAAAAGAGGATTTTACAACAATTGAAAAATTGCAAATAAATGCAATAAAAAAAGGTATATATGATAAATTTATGCTTGAAAAATCTGAAATAGATAGAGCAAAATTTAAAAAGAAATTTGATAAAATACAAAATAGAGGTGCAATTGCAAAAGCTTTAGATGTTTTTTTGGAACGAGAAGATATTGTTGATATGAAAAAAGAAAATATGTTTTTTGCAATAAAAGAAATTGATGAAACACGAAACAATATAGATGAAACAGAAGAGCCTAAAAAAGAGTATAAAATAATAGAAATATTGGCTGAAATAGAAATATTTTTAAGAGAAAATTACAATGGCAGAAATAAAAGAAAATTAAGTCAAATTTACAAAATAAGAGATAATATATATAGTGTTTTTTCAATAGATAGCAAGGAGCTAAAAAATGAAATAATTGAAAAGCAGAAATCAAGATTACCTGTTAAAATAAATAAAAGAATAATTGGAGTAAGAAAAGAGCGTGAAAAAATTATTACATTTTTAAATCAAAATGGGTATGTGCTAAAAGATGAAAATATAACATTCAACTCAAATTTACAAAATATAATAAAAAAAATCAATTTAATTTCAAAAGCAATTAATACAGAAACAAAAATGAATTTTAAAAATATTAATTGATGTGTGGGGGGATGTACATGAAAAGTTTTTTTAAGAATTATAAATCAACAATAATACTATTATTTGCAATAATTATTGGGGCAATTGTGGGAGTTATATTTAAAGAAAAAGCTGCAGTGCTTAGTCCATTAGGTGATTTATTTTTAAACTTAATGTTTATAATAATTGTACCATTAGTATTTTTAAATATATCAACTGCAATAGCAAAAATGGCACAACCTAAAAGGTTTGGAAAAATAATGGTAGGAATCATAAGTGTTTTTATTATAACATCAATAGTAGCTGTAATAATTGGATTAATTTCAACATTACCAATTAAACTTGTATCAACAGAAGATGGAGAGCAAATAAAAAGTTCATTAGAAGAAATTACAAGTAGTGATTCTGAGGAATCAAAAGATGAAACAAGCATTTTACAAAGAACAGTAAATACACTAACAGTAAATGACTTTTCTGGATTATTATCGAGAAATAATATTATAGCAATAATTATTTTTGCAATTATATTTGGAATTGCTGCACAAATGAGTGGAAAAAAAGCAAAGCCAGTTGTTGATTTTTTGGATAGTGCAAATGAAATTATTATGAATATTGTAAAAATTATTATGTATTATGCACCAATTGGTTTAGGATGTTATTTTGCATCATTAGTAGGGACATTTGGAAAAGAAATTGCTATAGGATATGTAAAAACATTTGTAATATATACAATAGTTGCAGTTTTATTTTATTTTATAATTTATACATTATATGCATTTATATCTGCAGGAAAAAAAGGTGTTAGAGCTTTTTGGAAAAATATAATACCACCAACAGTAACATCTTTAGCAACATGTTCAAGTGCAGCTTCAATACCAGTAAATATTCAATCCGCTAAAAATATTGGTGTATCAGATGATATAGCAGAAACTTTAATACCATTTGGAACAAGTTTTCATAAAGATGGGTCTATAATAGGATCTGTATTTAAAATTATGTTTTTAGTATGTTTATTTGGAACAAATATTTCAAGTATAGGAAGTGTTTTACAAATATTAGGAGTAGCATTAGTTGCAACATTATTAGTAAGTGCAGTACCAATTGGAGGAGGAACGATATCAGAAATGCTTATTATTACAATGATGGGATATCCAATTGCAGCACTACCAATTTTAACAATAATTGCAACAATAATAGATCCACCAGCAACGATGCTAAATGTAGTAGGAGACTCAAGCTCATCAATGCTAGCAGCAAGAATTGTAGATGGGAAAAATTGGATAGATAAAAAGAAAAACTAAAATGGATTATTTCCATTTTAGTTTTTTCTGTATTAATGAGGCAGAATTAAAAAAGTATACAAAATTTAATTTTTATGATAATATATTAGACAGAGAGAAAAAAGAAAGGAAAATGCATATGAAAATTTTAACAATAGGAGATATAGTAGGTGAAAATGGAGTAAAAAAATTCAAAGAAGAATTACCTAAAATAAGAGCAGAGCATAACATAGATTTTGTTATAGTAAATGCTGAAAATTCAGCAGGAGGAATGGGAATTACAACAAAAATATTTAATGACATATTAAATCAAAATGTTGATGCAATCACAATGGGAAATCATACTTGGGGAAAAAAAGATATTTTTTCTTTTATAGATCATCCAAAACTATTAAGACCAGCAAATTATTCAAAAGGAGTAGTTGGAAAAGGATATGGAATTTATAATTGTAACAACAAAAAAATTGGAGTTATAGATTTAATAGGAAGAACTGATATGAATGTATTATCAGAAAATCCATTTACTGTTGCTGATGAATTAGTTCAAAAATTAAGCAAAGAATGTGATATGATTTTTGTAGAATTTCATGCTGAAGCAACTGCAGAAAAAATTGCAATGGCTCAATATTTGGATGGAAGAGTTACAGCAGTATATGGAACACACACACATGTACAAACAGCAGATGATCAAATATTAGAAAAAGGAACAGCATATATAACAGATATAGGAATGACAGGACCATATAATTCTGTAATTGGAATGGATAGAGGTGCTTCAATAAAAAGATTTGTAACCTCACTTCCAGAAAGATATAAATTAGCAGATGGAAATTGTATGTTAAATGGTTGTATTTTCGAAGTTAATGACGAAAATTGTCGAGTAATGAAGATAAATAGAATAATAAGAAAATAAAGGGGTTTTTGTGACATACGATTCAAAAACATATTTAATAAAATGACTAGACTTTTTGGCAAATTTGTATTATAAATATAACTGTAGTGAGAACACAAAAAATAAAAAATAATAGGAGGCCAAAAAATGGAAGTTTTAAAAATCTCATCAAAATCAAACCCAAATTCAGTAGCAGGAGCAATTGCTGGATTAGTAAAGGAAAACAATTATGCAGAAATGCAAGCAATAGGAGCAGGAGCACTAAACCAAGCTGTAAAAGCAGTAGCAATAGCAAGAGGATTTGTAGCTCCATCAGGAGTTGACTTAGTATGTGTACCTGCATTTGCCGAAGTACAAGTAGAAGGTGAAGAAAGAACAGGTATAAAATTAATAGTAGAATCAAGAAAATAATTTTTTATAATAGGGGGCATGGTAATAGTTTTATTACTATGTCCTTTTTGTTTGCTCTAATTATTTATAAAAGACATCAAATATATTGAAAAATAGAAGGATTTAATATATGATACAATTATAAAAAAAAGCTTGACAAAAGAAAAAAATAAGATATAATAATACAAACAAATGTTTATAAGGAGGAAAGTTATGAATACAGAAAACCCAGAAAAAAAGAAAGCTCTAGAAGCAGCATTAAGTCAAATAGAAAAACAATTTGGAAAAGGATCTGTAATGAAACTAGGAGAATTTACTGCAATGAATGTAGAAGCAATTCCAACAGGTTCACTAAGCCTAGATGTTGCCCTAGGAATAGGTGGAATTCCAAGAGGAAGAATAATAGAAGTTTATGGTCCAGAATCATCAGGTAAAACAACATTAACATTACACATGATTGCAGAAGCTCAAAAATTAGGAGGAGAAGCAGCATTTATAGATGCAGAACACGCATTAGATCCAGTATATGCTAAACATCTAGGTGTAGATATAGATAATTTAATAGTATCACAACCAGATACAGGAGAACAAGCATTAGAAAT
>ERZ1673702.790-NODE-790-length-39718-cov-57.552480_pt1 | contig 39718 bp, 42 predicted proteins | sample MGYA00580232_ERZ1673702 | MGnify/ENA primary metagenome ERZ1673702 (study PRJEB41218, sample SAMN15661792) | gut metagenome | host: Homo sapiens | place: Canada: London | collected 2015-08-20/2019-03-30 | study: EMG produced TPA metagenomics assembly of... | reverse complement strand
AGCGTTATCTTCAGTATGAACGCCTGCAAGAACTGAACATGACCCACTTCGACTGTTGGGCTTCCCGATTTGGGGAGACCGTCACAGCATTGGAGCTGGCACCGGAGGGCTATACTTTAATAGGACGATAAAATTAGCTGTCCTAAATTGAAAAATACATATGAAAGGAGGTTAAGAGAATGTCAAGGACTTCAAAAATTACAGCACTTTATGAGAGATTATCAAGAGATGATGACCTGAATGGCGAGAGTAATTCCATTACCAATCAGAAAAAATACCTCGAAGATTATGCCCGTAGGAATGGCTTTGAGAATATCCGCCATTTTACTGACGATGGTTTTTCGGGTGTAAATTTCAATCGCCCCGGCTTTCAAGCGTTGATTAAGGAAATTGAAACAGGCAATGTCGGAACATTGATTGTTAAGGATATGAGCCGATTAGGACGAAACTATCTGCAAGTCGGCTTTTATACGGAAATTTTGTTTCCGCAGAAAGATGTCCGTTTCCTTGCAATCAACAACAGCATTGACAGCAACAACGCTTCGGATAATGATTTTGCTCCGTTTTTGAATATTATGAACGAATTTTATGCCAAAGACACGAGCAATAAAATCAAGGCTGTATTTGATGCCCGAATGAAAGACGGAAAGCGTTGTAGCGGTTCAATCCCTTATGGATATAACCGATTGCCGAGCGATAAGCAGACGCTTGTTGTTGACCCTGTGGCTTCTGAGGTGGTAAAGCGTATCTTTCTGCTTGCCAATGAGGGCAAAAGTCCACGAGCCATAGCGGAAATACTGACCGAAGAAAAGGTTTTAATTCCTGCCGCATATGCAAAGGAATATCACCCAGAACAGTACAACGGGATTAAGTTTGCAGACCCTTATATTTGGGGCATATCTGCCATTAGAACGATTTTAAGCAGACAGGAATATCTTGGGCATACTGTTTTGAGAAAGTCGGTCAGCACCAATTTCAAACTGCATAAGAGAAAGACTACCGATGAAGATGAGCAGTATGTGTTTTATAACACCCACGAGCCTATCATATCGCAGGAACTTTGGGACAGCGTTCAGAAGCGAAAGAAACGAGCGAACAGAGCTGCGGCAAGAGGAACGCACAGCAACCGATTGAGCGGTTATCTATATTGTGCCGACTGTGGCAGGAGAATGACTTTGCAAACGCATTACAGCAAAAAAGACGGTTCTGTTCAGTATTCTTACCGTTGCGGCGGGTATGCAAGCAGGGTTAATTTCTGTACTTCCCATACGATTAGTGCTGATAATGTTGAAGCCTTGATATTATCGGCAGTTAAACGCTTTTCAAAATTCGTTCTGAATGACGAAAAAGCCTTTGCTTTGGAACTGCAATCCCTTTGGAAAGACAAGCAGGAGGAAAAGCCGAAGCACAATCAATCGGAGTTGAAACGCTGTCAGAAACGCTATGACGAACTCTCTACGCTCATTCGTGGCTTGTATGAAAATCTTATATCGGGATTGCTACCCGAAAGACAATACAAGCAACTGATGAAACAGTATGACGATGAACAGGCTGAATTGGAAGCGAAAATGGAAACGATGAAAAAGGAACTTTCCGAAGAAAAAGACAGCACTATGGATATTCAGCATTTTGTTTCGCTGATACGCAAGTATAAAAATCCTACGGAAGTTTCCGATTTGATGTTTACCGAACTCATTGACAAGATTGTGGTGTATGAATCCGAGGGTGTAGGTAAAGCAAGAACGCAAAAGGTTGACATTTATTTCAATTATGTCGGACAGGTCGATATTGCCTACACCGAGGAAGAACTTGCCGAGATAAAAGAGCAGGAAGAACAGGAAGAAAAGAAGCGATTGGAGAAACAGCGTCAGCGTGAAAAAGCCTATCGAGAGAAGCGAAAGGCGAAAAAACTTGCTGAAAACGGTGGCGAAATCGTCAAAACAAAGGTATGTCCCCATTGTCAGACAGAGTTTACCCCTACAAGCAACCGACAGGTTTTCTGCTCAAAGAAGTGTTGCTATCAAGCAAGGCAGGATAAAACGAAAGCCGACAGAGAAGCGGAAAAAGGCGATCACTATTATCGTCAGCGTGTATGTGCTGTGTGTGGCAGTGCCTACTGGCCTACACACAGTCAGCAGAAATTCTGCTCCGAGGAATGTAAAAAGATAAATCACAATAAGAAAACCTTGGAGTTTTACCACAAGAAGCAAAAGGAGAAAACTTTATGCAAAGATTTATTACAGACGAAAGAACAGGTATCAGATACGAACTCATCGGAGATTACTACTATCCCTGCTTGACAGTAGAGGAAAGTCCCACGCTTTCAAAATATGGGCGGTTACGAGAACGATATTTGAGAGAACATAAGCGGCTTATGTATTACACTCTGCTGACAAGCGGAAAGTTATATGAACACCTTGCTGAAATCGATACTTTGGCTCGTGATATGGCGGAATATCTGATAAAGGAAATGGCAAGAAAGCAAGGTGTAACAGAAGAACTGAAAGCAAGGGATATGCTCCGCTGGGTTGGAAAGATGAATAACATTCGAGCCTGTGCAGACGAGATTGTATTGAATGACATTGTGTATTCCTAACGGAGTACCAACCGAAAGAAAACTGCTGTCAGTCGATGGCAGTTTTTCTTTTTCGGCAAGTATTCAAGAAGTCATTAAGTCGTGAGTATAGTCGAAGTGGTAGAAAAATTCGTAAAGATGTGGTATAATGCTTTTGCTTATGAGCGACAAATGAGAATTTGGCAAGGAGTTTTGATAGCATGAAAAAGAGATTTCTTAAAATTGTGATAGGGATTGTTTTAGTTTGCATTTGCATTTTATTCGTTGGATTTCTTTATGCAAACAATAACATCGGTATGACTTCGACCAATTTGGAAACGGATATTCGTTCATCGCAGAAGATTAAAGATGATTGGACGCTTGATGGAAGCGTTTCTAACACGATGGCTGCTTATATTTCTTATTCTCAAGACATGAGCGACCACACTTTTTCCGTCTATGTCAATCGTCCAGGACTTTCCTTCGGATATTTTTTCCGTGGAGGTGGAACTCTTTCGGGGATTCAAAAAGGAATTGTGGAGTTTACTGTAGAGGGATATAATGAACGAGCATTTATTTCTATGAATCAACAGCAGGTGCAACAACTTGAAATAGATGATGGCAACACAATTCAAGTGGTTGATATTGACAGCAATAAACCTTTTGCGATTGTCTTGCCTATAAATGCGGGTAATATTACTTTTTATGATGTAAATAGAAATACTGTGGAATATTGGAATAATCCTCTTTGACAAATTCCAGTTTATCAGTATCAAAAATAGAATATGAACAACAAAAAACATCGTAGCAATACGGTGTTTTTTGTTACCCAAAACCCACAATTCAATACATAACCACAGGTTAGTGCAAATATCTTATGTGATTTTTTGAAAGGCTTAGAAAGGGATATTTACCCCGTTTTTCGCCCCGAAAAATGACACAAACAAAGCTTAATGTATCTTTCCTGTGGTTTTTATTTTCAGACAGAAAGGTGGATTGATATGCCAAGAATGAGCAAAAAACGGAAAAAAGAATGGGCATTGTTTCTGAATGACAGAAACCGCATTACCTACAACGAGCTTTACAGAAAATGCAGGAATGACTGTAAGCAGAGTTTCCGCTGTATTGTGGTGCTTTGCCCGAAATATTTATCGAAAAGGAGAACAAAGAAAAATGATTGAAAATGAAATGACTGTCAGCGTGCCTCTTGAAGTTGTCAAGGCGAGTGAAATCGAGCCGAAAGAAGTGAAATGGCTGTGGTATCCGTATATTCCGTTCGGCAAGGTTACGCTGTTGCAGGGCGATCCCGGCGATGGAAAAAGCAAGTTAATGCTTTCCATTGCCGCCCTGCTCTCTAAGGGAGAGCCTCTCCCCTTTACCGATGAAGAAACAGAGCCTATGACTATCATCTATCAGACAACGGAAGATGACGCAGATGATACGGTAGTACCTCGTTTTAATTCTGCTGGTGGGAACGGAGAAAATCTTATCTTTATTAGGGAAGATGAAAAATCATTGACCTTTGGTGATAACCGCATTGCTGAAGCAATCGAAAAGTATCACGCAAAACTTTTAATTCTTGACCCGATGAGTTCCTATATCGGAGAGAACTGTTCGATGAACAATGCCAACGAAACAAGGGCAGAGTTTAATCACTTGATTGCAGTTGCAAAGAATACTGGCTGTGCCATTGTGATTATCGCTCATATGAACAAGATGAGAGATACCAACCCTCTTTATCGTACCAACGGTTCTATTGATATTGCGGGTGCTGCAAGAAGTATTCTTGCAATCACTCGCACACCGAACAAAGAAGCACCAGCAGAAAGATATATGGTGCAAGTGAAATCCAACCTTGCCCCGACAGGCTCTGCAATTCTCTTTGAGGTTGCAGAAAAGGGAGTGGACTTTATCTCTGAAATGGAAATGACCGCAGAAGAAGCGTTCCAATCCCTCGCCCCTAAAATCGGCAGACCGAATGACAAGGAAATCAAGGCGAAAGAATTTCTTTTAGAAATGCTGAAAGACGGAGAAATACTTTCTTCGGATTGCGAAGAAAGACTTGAAGCCGCAGGGTTCAAGAAATCGACCATTAAAAAGGCAAAGAAGAAAGCAGGAGTTATCTCCCGAAAACAAGGCTTTCTGTGGTACTGGTCTTTGCCGATGGGCGATATACCGAGAGAATAAAAGCAGGCTGTCTGATGGCGGGACAGTCTGTTTTTATGATGGAGGTATCAAAAGGAGGTCAAGGGGGAACACCCTTGCCCACGACATCTTTGCAGACGAAGTCTGAAAGTGTCATAGTGGGTTACACACATTCAAAGAATGTTGTGTAATGGCTTCGCCCTGCCGAGAAAGGAGAACGAAATGGCGAAAAGCAACAAGGCGGATATGAGTTGTGCAAGGGTAAAAAGTACACCGTTTCTGATGTGAGCAAGGCGGAAAGGCACAACGAACGCAAGAATGAAACCTATGAAAATATGAATGTAATTGTGGAACGAATACCCTTTAATGTGCATTTCAAAAAGCCGACTGCCCCGACCTATATGGAACAGTTAAAGCAGATGGAAACAGACGGGCAGGTGTCGCTTCGTGGGTTGAGGAAAGACGCAACGCTGTTTGATGAGATAGTGATTGATGTGAACACGATGTACTTCGAGCGTAATGGTGGTTATGAATACGCAAAACAGTTTTATGAAGAAGCCTACCATTTCATTGAAGAAAAATTCGGTTCTGATAATGTTATATCGGCTGTTATGCACGCTGATGAAATCAATGCAGCGGCAACCGAGGAACTTGGAAAAGAGGTTTACCACTATCATCTTCACGCTATGGTTTTGCCTGTGGTGGAGAAAGAAATCCTATGGAGTAAGCGTTGCAAAGATGAAAAACTGCGAGGAACGGTTAAGGAAGTGGTTCATCAAATCAGCCATTCAAAGAAATGGAAATCGGATATTCCGCTGACCGATGAAAAAGGCAATCCGCTTCTCAGAAAGAACGGAAAACCTATGTTTCGAGCTTCGTACAGCATACTGCAAGACGAATTGTTTAATTATATGACGGAGCGAGGATTCAAAGGCTTTCAGCGTGGCGAATACGGAAGTACAGCAGAACACCTGACTTCCCTGCAATATCAAATCAAGCAGGACAAGGAGCGATTGGAGAAGTTGCAGAAGCGTATTCAGCGTGAACAGATAAAGTATGAGCCTGCCCGTAATGTTTCCAAAACCTATAACGAGATTGACAGTATGGGGCAGAAAACAATCACGGGTAAAATGGCAATCTCCAAAGAGGATTATTCCCAACTGACCGCCCTTGCCAAAGAGGGCATTACCAGTCGTGCAGAAATCAGCGAATTAGAACAGAGTGCCAACTATTACCGACAGAAATATTTTGACTGTGCAAACGCACTCGAAAGAATGAAAACTAAATACAACGAACTGAAAGAAAAGTGCAGACCTTTTCTTCAAGCGTTGGAGCATTTTCCCGAAGTTGCTAAACTTTTTACCGAAAAAGTGAAGCAACTTTTTTCTTTTAAGGAAGCACAGGAACGAGCCGAAAAAGAAGCAAGGGAAAAAGAACGACAGGAGCGTATCAAGGCTCGAAGGAACAAGCGTGGTATGGAAAGATAGCCTTTTCCATTATACTCACGACTTAATGACTTCTTGAACTATTGAGAAACTGCGGTTATTGGGTGTTCTAATATGAATGCCCCACAATCAAATCTTATGAAAGAGAGGATCGGACTATATGAAAGAGCAGAAACATTCTTATTCACAGCGAATTGGAAAGACAACATTCATTGTAAATGTAAAGCAGTCCGAAAGTGCCAAAAAGCCTTTGAATACGGTGTTTCAGGACATCTGCAAGCACGAGGTTTTGGGCGGCTTCTTTACGGACAAATCGTTTAATTTAGAAAATCCACAAAAAGTATCTTGACAAACTCAATCCCGAAGGCACCGGCTACCGGGCAAGAACGAGATTCAGCAAGTTCTTTAACCTGCCGGAGCTGATGAACCTGTTCAAAGAAGTGGCCGACATTAAGACTGCCGATCAGCTGAACCTGCCCACCCCGGAGGTGGAATACCACAACATCGTGGCGCAGCCTACCGAACATCAGCAGGAAATGGTCAAGACCCTTTCGGAGCGCGCATCGCTGGTACACAGCGGAACCGTTGACCCGTCCCAGGACAATATGCTCAAGATTACCTCGGATGGCCGTAAGCTGGGCCTGGACCAGAGGATCGTCAACCAGATGCTGCCGGATGAACCTGGCACAAAGGTCAATCAGTGCGTGGACAACATCATGCAGATCTGGCGGGATGGCAAAGCTGACAAGCTGACCCAGCTGGTGTTCTGCGACATTTCTACCCCGCAGGCAAAAGCTCCTGCAAGCAAGGCGGCGAAAACGCTGGATAATCCACTGCTTCACGCACTGGAAGGCGCTGTGCCTCTGCCGGAGCAGGAACCGGTCTTTACGGTATATGACGATATTCGTCAGAAACTCATTGCCCAGGGGATGCCTGCCGACCAGATCGCTTTTATCCATGAAGCCAATACCGAAGTGCGGAAAAAGGAGCTGTTCTCTAAAGTCCGTACCGGTCAGGTTCGTGTCCTTTTGGGCAGCACCGCCAAGATGGGCGCAGGCACCAATGTGCAGGACCGTCTGGTGGCACTTCATGACCTGGACTGTCCGTGGAGACCGGGAGACCTTGCCCAGCGCAAGGGCCGTATCGAGCGCCAGGGCAACCAGAACCCCCTTGTCCATGTGTACCGCTATGTGACAGAAGGAACTTTTGACGCATACCTCTGGCAGACGGTGGAGAACAAGCAGAAATTTATCAGCCAGATCATGACCAGCAAAAGTCCGGTTCGCTCCTGCGATGATGTGGATGAAACCGCCCTGAGTTTTGCCGAGATCAAGGCTCTGTGTGCCGGAGATCCCCGTATCAAGGAGCGTATGGATTTGGATGTGGAGGTATCCCGCCTGAAGCTGATGAAAGCCGACCACCAGAGCAAGCAGTATCGTCTGGAGGACCAGCTGCTCAAATACTTCCCGGAGGAGATTGAAAAGCACAAAGGCTTTATCAAGGGCTTTGAATCTGATCTGGAGGTTTTGGCAGCGCACCCGCACCCGGAGGACGGTTTTGCTGGTATGGAGATCCGTGGCGATCTGCTGACCGATAAGGAGAACGCCGGTGCAGCCCTTTTGGATGCCTGCAAGGAGGTCAAAACCTCCGATCCGGTGCAGATCGGCAACTACCGGGGCTATGCCATATCCGTGGAATTTTCCGCTTGGAAACAGGAGTATACGCTCCTGCTGAAAGGACAGATGACCCACAGGGCAACCCTTGGTACAGACCCTCGCGGAAATCTTACCCGTATCGACAATGCCCTCGCCCAGATGCCCCAGCGTCTGGAGGCGGCAAAGGCCCAGCTGGATAACCTCTATCAGCAGCAGGCTGCCGCAAAGGAGGAAGTCGGAAAGCCATTCCTTTATGAAGAAGAACTGAGAAGCAAAAACGCCCGTCTGGTGGAGCTGGATACCCTGCTCAACATCGACGGAAAGGGGCAGGCACACACCGAGTCTGTTGTTGCCAAAAGCACACGGCCTTCGGTGCTGGATAACCTAAAACGCCCGGTGCAACCCCGCAGTACAGACAAGAAACCAAAACAGCATGAGGAGGTGCGATAACATGAATACTAACGATCTGAATACAGCCCTTTATGAAAAGATGGCTGCCGAACAGGACAAGTTCCGGGACTGGCTGAAAAGCCAGCCCCCGGAAGAAATCCTGCACCACACCTATGAATATACTGTCCGTGAGGATATTGTGATGGCGATGGAGGAGCTGGAGCTGACCGACGCCCAGGCCAAGGCACTTTTGGAATCTCCCTCTCCATTGACGGATGTGTACCGCTATTTTGAAAAGCTGGAGACCGGCTATATGGATGTGATCCGGGACAGTATTGAGAACCGTGCCGACGATGTGTGCAAGGCGCAGGAAGAATTACGAACCGCCCCTCTCTACCCCCATTCTGCCGCCTATGCGTCCGAGCATGGAGAGATGGCACAATATAACCGTTCGTATCAGGCAAACAGCGCTTGCAAAGAAGCCATTGAACAGGCTATCAGCGCCCACTATGCAGAGAACCGGCTGGATACGGAGGCGGCGATCAAAGATGTGCTGGAAAAGTTCGGGGCGGAACGGGTACAGTTCATTCTTGCCAACACTATCCAGCACAAGAACCATGACGGGCGTATCTCTCAGGACAATAAAGCCTGGGCAAAAACCATTCCCATGCCGGAGGACAGCGATGCTTCCCGCCACTGTGCCTATCTGGTTGTGGATGGGGTCAACCCCGGTCTGATCGACCTGTTTACCAGGCAGGCCAGAAAAAACATGCAGGAACAGCAGAAAAGTTCTGTCCTGCAAAAGCTCAGGCAGGAACCGCCTGCCCGCAAGCCTGCCGCCCCAAAGAAACAGGAGCCGGAGCGATGAGCAGCCCCAAGCGCAAGCGGGATGTGCCGGTTCTGTTTTGGGTATCCGCTGATGAAATGGAGTTGATTCAGCAGAAAATGGCGCAGTTTGGAACAAAAAACCTGAGCGCCTATCTGCGAAAAATGGCTGTGGACGGCTATGTGGTGCAGCTGGATTTGCCGGAGCTGAAAGAACTGGTATCCCTGCTGCGCCGAAGCAGCAACAACTTGAACCAGCTGACCCGCAAGGTGCATGAGACCGGACGGATTTACGATGTCGATTTGGAGGATATATCCCAGCGGCAGGAACAGTTATGGGACGGAGTTAAAGAGATACTGACACAACTCTCCAAACTTTCGTAACCGGGACAAATACCCCATCTGCGGAGGGAGGAACGGCGTTTCTTCGCCGCGCCTTCCTCCGCTTTTTCTTTTTGCCCGTATCCTTGCCTTTTAGCTGTAAGACAGGGATAATGGAATCAGGAACAGGAACTGTGATTTTGGGAGGAGGCATAACAATGAGGGCATTGGTGTTTTTGTTAAAACTGTTGTTGAAGATTTTGGTTGCTCCGGTAATTCTGACACTGACCCTGTTCGTTTGGATTTGTGTGGGGATCGTCTATGTTTCCGGTCTGGTGCTGGGGCTTATCAGCATGGTGATCGCCCTGTTGGGCGCGGCGGTCCTGCTGACCTGTTCCCTGCAAAACGGCATTATCCTGCTGGTGATGGCATTTCTTATTAGTCCCTATGGTCTGCCGATGGCTGCCATCTGGTTGCTGGGCAAGGTGCAGGACTTGAAGTTTGCCATTCAGGATTTGGTTTATGGATAAAATACGCGGTCACAAAAATGCCAGACAGTGTCTGTTAAATTGCTATATTTACTTCTGTGCTACATCCGTGTATAATAGTAGCACGAAAGGAAGTGATGGATGTGACCAAATCAGAACGGTTTGAGCAATTAGACAGACTTCTGACCGAGCATGATGGGATGCTGCAAACCGCACAGGTAATCGCCAGCGGAATTGTAAAACCCATTTTTTATGAATATGTCAAAGAGAAAAATCTTCAGCAGGTTGCTCACGGAATTTATGTCTCCGAGGACACCTGGATTGATGCGATGTTTCTGTTACATCTGCGATGTGGTCAGGCAGTATTTTCCCATGAATCAGCGCTATTTTTCCATGACTTGACAGACCGGGAACCATCTCCATACGCTATCACGGTGCGCAGAGGGTACAGCACCACTCGCTTAAAGGCAGAGGGCCTTTCTGTTTACACCATCAAACCAGAACTATATGAGGTAGGGCTGACAACTGGCCAAACACCTTTTGGGCATACGGTTCCTGTCTATGATATGGAGCGCACCATCTGCGATCTGCTCCGCAGCCGAAGCAGCATGGAAATACAGACTTTTCAAGGTGCGCTGAAGATGTATGCCAGAAGAAAGGACAAGGATCTGCGGACTTTGATGCGGTATGCCGGTATGTTCCGGGTTGAAAAAATTTTACGGCAGTATTTGGAGGTGCTTTTATGATAAAGACAGCAAGGCAGCTAAAAGATTTGATTCGCAATCTTTCCAGAGAAAAATCTGCGGATGCACAGCTTTTAATGCGAAACTATATGATGGAGCGTTTTCTGGAGCGTATTTCCCTTTCTGAATATCGTGATAAATTTATTCTGAAAGGCGGGATGCTGGTAGCGGCAATGGTTGGACTGGATGCCCGTTCCACGATGGACTTGGACGCTACTGTAAAAGGAGCCAATGTTAATGTAGAGGAGATCGAGAACCTGATTTCTGCTATTGTGAGTGTACCGATTGATGATGGCGTCAAATTTCAGCTGAAAAGCATTTCAGAGATTATGGATGAAGCGGAGTATCCTGGGATTCGGGTCAGCATGACTACAACCTTTGACGGTGTGGTGACACCTTTGAAGATTGACATTTCCACAGGGGATGCCATTACCCCCAGGGAGGTACGCTACTCTTTCAAGCTGATGCTGGAAGATCGCTCCATTGACATTTGGGCATACAATCTGGAAACCGTTCTGGCTGAAAAGCTGGAAACAATCATCACCAGAACCACCACCAACACCCGCATGAGAGATTTCTATGACATTTATATTCTGGATCAGCTCCACGGGAACACATTGAACCGGCAGACGCTCTATGATGCACTGTTGGCAACTGCCAAAAAACGCGGAACCGAACGGCATCTTGCAGAAGCTGTGGATGTTTTGAATGAAGTGGAAAGCAGTCCTGTGATGCAGAAACTTTGGGAATCTTACCGCAGGAAGTTTTCCTATGCGGCAGATCTGGAGTGGAGCATCATCATGGGGGCGGTTCGCAGTTTATACGCTCTATGTGAAAAGGGATCGAGCCTATGAAAAAACACGGTCATTATTGCAAAGTCTGCGGAGAATACAAAGCCAACGAAAAATTTTCCGGCAAAGGCCATGCGGCTCATATCTGTAAATCCTGTGCTTCTTTGCCGCCGGAAAAACAAGCGGAGCAAATGACAATAAATCGCTTGCTAAATCTCCCCTGGCGATTATCAAAGGAACAAATTTCCTGGCTGAAAAACCGAATGGAAGATAAGCGCCCGGAAGTCCGTGCGCTGGCGAAAGAACAATACGAGATGAGGTTTCCTCCAAAACAGTTAGAGGACACCGATGACGATTTTGATTTTCTTGATGAGAATGATTTTATAGAATAACGAAAGCGGTCTGCACCATGCAGGCCGTTTCTTTTTTGGAAAGGAGGCCCTTCTATGGCAACCACACGCATCATGCCCCTGCATATCGGCAAGGGACGCACGGAGAGCCGAGCAATCAGCGATATTATTGATTATGTGGCAAATCCGCAAAAGACTGACAACGGAAAACTAATTACCGGCTATGGCTGTGACAGCCGGACCGCCGATGCAGAGTTTCTGCTGGCGAAGCGGCAGTATATCGCCGCCACCGGGCGGGTGCGCGGGGCGGACGATGTGATCGCTTACCATGTGCGCCAGTCATTCAAACCCGGAGAGATCACACCGGAAGAAGCCAACCGTCTGGGTGTCGAATTTGCCAAGCGGTTTACCAAGGGCAATCATGCCTTTGTGGTCTGCACTCACATAGACAAATCGCACGTTCATAATCACATCATCTGGTCATCGGTCAGCTTAGAATATGACCGAAAGTTCCGCAACTTTTGGGGCAGCACCAGAGCCGTCCGGCGCTTGAGCGATACCATCTGTATCGAGAACGGACTGTCCATTGTGGAGAATCCCAAGCTCCACGGAAAAAGCTACAACAAATGGTTGGGCGATCAGGCCAAGCCCTCCCATCGGGAGCAGCTGCGGGTGATGATTGACCGTGCGTTGGAGCAAAAGCCCGCTGACTTTGACGCATTGTTGAAACTGCTTACAGAAATGGGCTGTGAAGTATCCCGGCGCGGGAAAGCAATCCGGCTCAAAGCACCCGGCTGGAAGAATGTAGCCCGCATGGATGACAAGCTGGGGGCCGGGTACAGTGAAGCAGAAATCCGTGCGGTGCTGGCCGGTGAAAAACAGCATACGCCCCGTAAAAATTCCGTCGTGCAGCCGGAGCCGACCAAGGTCAATCTGCTGGTGGACATTCAGGCAAAGTTGCAGGCTGGAAAAGGTGCTGGCTATGCTCGATGGGCTAAAGTTTTTAATCTGAAACAAATGGCGCAGACCATGAATTACCTGTCAGAGAACAATCTGCTGGAGTATGCGGTTTTGGAAGAAAAGGCTGCGGCTGCCACGGCACATCACAATGAACTTTCGGCGCAGATCAAAGCGGCTGAAAAGCGCATGGCAGAGATCGCTGTTCTGCGTACTCACATCGTAAATTATGCCAAGACCCGTGAGGTCTATGTGGCATACCGCAAGGCGGGTTACTCTAAGAAATTCAGGGAAGAACATGAGGAAGAAATTCTGCTCCACCAGGCTGCTAAGAATGCCTTTGATGAGATGGGCGTCAAGAAGCTGCCCAAGGTCAAAGAGTTGCAGACGGAGTACGCGAAATTGCTGGAAGAAAAGAAAAAGACCTATGCCGAGTACCGGCGTTCCCGTGAGGAAATGCGGGAGCTTTTAACGGCAAAGGCCAATGTGGATCGGGTGCTGAAAATGGAGGTAGAACAGGATGTTGAAAAAGAAAAAGACCACGGCCAGCGGTAAGCTGGTCCTGGTCAAAAGCGTTCGCAGAACGCGCAGCCACAGAATGAAATTCTGTGTTCAAAGGGGCTTGGGGGCGCTGCCCTCAACAAGCAAGCGGAGAGGAAAATCACAAAGGGATTTTCTTCTCTGCGGGCCTGTGTGTATTAACACAGGCATTGCTTGCCACGTTTTCTCCCGTCCTTCGCAGCGATGTAACTTTTTTCTGGACACTTCGCCGGACGCCTTGTATTTCTTCTGATATTCGTATATAATGTATCATGTTGAGTATTATCCATGCGGAGGTGCGGTATGAACGGGATCAAGGGCTATATCTCCATTCGGGAGGCGTCCTACCGTTGGGGCGTGTCAGAGCGGCGGGTCAACCAATATTGCGCCGAGGGGCGGATCCCCGGCGCGTCCCGGTTCGGGCGTTCATGGGCGATCCCGGAAAGCGCGGAAAAGCCGTCCGACCCGCGCAGGAAAGCCACGGAAGGAGGCGGTGGATATGATCTCCGATGAAACCGCGTACCGGCGATATCTGGACGGCGAGGAGAAGGCTGCCGATCTGCTGGCGGAACGCTATGGCGATGCGCTGACGCTTTACATAAATGGATACATAAAGGACATCCACGAGGCGGAGGATCTGATGATCGAGGCCTTTTCACAGCTTTTCGCAAAGGAGCGGCCGATTGAGGGTGTGGGCAGTTTTAAGGCATATCTTTACAAAACCGCTCGTCACCTTGCGCTTCGACATAAGCAGAAACACCGTCTTGCATTTCTGTGCTTGGATGAGTTGGACTTTGAGCCGAGGAGCGACTCCCTTGTAGATATCGATCTTCTCCGCAGCGAACGGGATCGCCAGTTGTATGATGCGCTTGAAAAGCTGAAAGCAGAATACCGGGAAGCACTCTATCTTGTCTATTTTGAAGATATGAGCTACCGCGATGCGGCAACGGTCATGAACAAAAGTGAGAGCCAGATCACAAAACTGGTCTACCGTGGAAAACAAAGCCTGAAAGTGATTTTGGAGCAGGAGGGATTTACTTATGCGGACAAGTGAGGAACGTGCCCGCCTGATCCACAGGCGGACAGCGGAAATTAAACAAGAGCATCGAAAAAAGAAACAACAAGGGCTATATGCAGTCTGCATGGCGGCCTGCCTGTTTTTGGTGATCGGCATCGGCGCAATGATGCCGGGATTGATGAAGGGCGCAGCGGACGGAAGCATCGTCCATTCTTCGGGAACGGCAAGCCTGATAGGAAGCCACGCCGCACTTGGCTATATCATGATGGGGCTGTTGGCGTTTCTTCTTGGAGTTTGCGTGACGGTTCTTTTATACCGTGTGCATCGGAGATGTGAACGACAGAAGCAGGAGGATGCCGGAGATGGAGAACTTTGAACTCATTGATAACCTTTTTCAGATCACGGTGTTGCTCTGCGCCTGTGTCGCTGCCGGTATTCTTGCCATTCGTCACAGGAACCGCAGCCTCCTGATTTTATCTCTTGCCTATGCCTGCTTTGTCATGGGGACGATATACTATGTGCTGTATCTGGTCATCATTGGCATCTGGCCGCAAGTATTTTATGTGGCGGAGATCTCATGGCTGGCTGCGTGGCTTTTTTACCTGTCTGCACAGATTTTGCGAACGGAGGGGATGAAGTGCCGCTTTTCGCTCCCTGCCGGAGCCGCGGCTGCGTGCCTTGCGGCGGTTGCTTTTCTCGACCACGATTTCGGCCCATCCTATTTTGTTTCAGCGTTGTTTTCCCTCACAGCAGGCGCGATCATGTATCTCTCGGTATCTCACATACAAAACGGCAGCTTGTACCGAAAAAGAGACTTTTTTATGATCATCTGCGTTATGTTGCAGGTGTTGTTATATTTGGTTTCTGACTTCACGCACGACTACACGCGCTTTCAGCTCTACTACGCTGTAGACCTTGCGCTGACGTTATCCATGGCGGCGCTGCTGCCTCTGACGCTGCGGGAGGTGAAGCAGGCTTGACCTATATTGAAAATATTTTCCTCTGCCTTGCGCTTCCGCTGATTTTATCCATGTTTTTCATCAAGGGGCGCGTTCGGCGCTATGCGCTGTTTTTGACCGTCGGTATGGCCGTTTGCCTGCTCAGCGCCTATGTCAGCAGCTTCTTCATGGGGCAATACGGCGTGGACGGCACCGTTGCCGCTATCGAGATCACGCCCGTATGTGAAGAAGTCATGAAGCTTCTGCCGCTGCTGTTTTTCTATCTGATTTTTGAGCCGGAGCCGAAAGAGATGCCTGCGGCAGCCATCGCCATCGCCGTTGGTTTTGCTACCTTTGAAAATGTCTGCTATCTGACGGAAAACGGCGCGGCCAATTTTAACTTTCTGCTGATCCGCGGGATCTCCGCCGGAGCGCTGCATATTCTCTGCGGCGTTCTTTCCGGCTTCGGTGTTTCCTATGTGTTTCGCCGTCGCTGGCTGGCAGCAACCGGCACCGTGGGTATTCTTGGAGCCTGCATCGGTTTCCATGCCATCTATAATCTGCTCATCACGGCGGACGGTGTATGGAAAACGGCAGGATACCTCTTTCCGTCGCTGCTCCTCCTCTGCCTATACGCAGCAAAGCAGCTGCTGCCAAGGCAGAACATTTCCTTTGAATAAATACAGATTTCGCGCGCAGAGCCGTCCCAAATTCGGGGCGGCTCAATTTTTTTGAATTTTTTTCGATTTTAGGTGGAAGGATTTTGGATTTCATGTCTTTTAGGAAGTAGAGGGTCGTTGATTGACCCTGGAAACAAAAAGCGAAAGGAGGCATTGACAATGACCGGCAGAACGGAGCGCCGGATTCGGGAGATCCGGCGACGGACGAGGCAATACAGGAAGCGGTACGAAAGGCGCGTGCTTTCCACCTTAAGCGTGTGCAGTCTGCTTCTCTTTGCCGGGATCGGTATTCTTTTGCGGAAGGTACAGTCAGGTGGCGTCCCCACCGTGACAGACAGCTATGGCTCTGTGCTGCTGCGAGGAGGCACAAGCGCATACGTTGTGGTCGGCATCGCCGCCTTTGCGGTGGGGGTGACAGTGACCATGATCTGCATCCGGCTGAAAAACAAATCAAAAGACCGTACAGTCAGTACGGAAGAAAGGGAGGACTAAATGAAATTGAAAAAACGGATATTGAGCCTGCTGCTCTGCGGCGCAATGCTCTTTTCCCTCTGCTCTCAATCCGTGTTGGCCGAGGAGAATGGGCAGGCGGGCGGCGTTACAATAGGCACAAGTGGCCTGTGCGAACACCACCCGGAGCATAACGCGGACTGCGGCTACACGGAGGGAACGGCGGGAACACCCTGCAATCACGAACACACCGAGGACTGCTATACCCTTGTGACCGAGTGCGTTCATGAACATGACGAGGACTGTTACCCGGAGGAAAGAGTTTCCGGCAATGAGGCGACCCCGTCCGGCGCACAGAAGCGGGAGCCGACCGAATGTACCCATGCGTGCAGCGAGGAAAGCGGGTGTATCACAAAGGAACTGAACTGCCAGCATGAGCATGACGATGAGTGCGGCTACTCCCCCGCAGCCGAGGGGACGCCCTGCGGATATGTCTGCGAGCTATGCGGCGCGGGAGATAATACCCCGTCCAATGCGGAGGCTGTCACGGTGGCAAGCGTACAGGCCATGATCAACGCTTTACCGAGTGCTGAGGCAATTACAGAGGAGAACGCCGAGGAAGTCAAGGCGCAGCTTGAGGCCATCGACGAAGCAAAGGCGCAGCTCTCCGACGAGGAAATCGATGAGCTGGATATGACCCGGTATGCGGAAGCTGCCGCTGCATTGGGGGCGCTGGCTGCGCCAATGCTATTGGCTAATGATTCGCCTGATGAGCAGTTTTCCCTCGCTCCCGGCGGCAGATATTATTTTGACCTTTCGGCGATGGGCATTCCCGGAAATGTGAACGATGCTCTGCTGGACGGCTCCCTCCACTGGGTTCCCTTTACCTATGTGGGGGCGATTAACGCCTATTCCCGCAACTCTGAAGGTGTAAGCACTGATGATACAGTAAAGCCTTACGCCCACAGCCTGTTTGTGGCGGACTATGCCGTAACGCATAAGGTAAACTGGAATAACTTAGATACTGCAAGTCTGATTTTCGGCAAAAATTATGCCAGCGGCGGCGTGGACTATACCCTGCGCGCACCGTCTGTGGGAAGTAGCTATACAGGCTCAGGTGATTCAACACGCGGCACGCCCCTAAGCAACGAATGGGATAGGATACTGGACAAAGACAGCGGATATATCAAAAACGGGATCTATATGCATTCGTGGGGGCAGGATACTCATTCCATTTCCGCGTCGTACCGTGCGGTTCGCGGGGACAATTCGGCCCGCGGCTGGATCGGCATCAATGCTGCGTACTCCGGCCCGGACGTCGGTTTCCGCCCCGTGCTTGAAGTCCTGAACTCTGACACACTGGGTTCTGGCGGACTGAAGGTCGTTACCCTTGACCTTGGCGGCGGCACGCTGGGTAATAGCTCCGAGGATATTCAAATCATCGTGAAAACCGGCAGCGAGTTTACCGCGCCCGCGTCCGACGGTCTGAACCGCCCGGACGGAGATACGGGCAGTTACTTTATGTGGCTTGGCAGCGACGGCAAGCTCTACGCGCCCGGTGCCAGTGTTCCGGCGGACGTTACCAAGCTCACGGCGCAGTTTGCTTTATCAGAACAGTTTTTCCTCACCCCCGGCGGCAGATATTATTTTGACCTTTCGGCGATGAATATTCCCGGCAAGGTAAACGGCGATCTGCCGGACAGCCCCCTGCACTATGTGCCTTTCACCTATGTGAGTACGGTGGACGCCTACAAGCTCATGTCGGAGATGGCAACCACCGAGGAGTATGCAGAGCAGAACAAATATCCCCACAGCCTGTTTGTGGCGGACTATGCCGTAACGCATACGGTAAGCTGGGATGACCTGAATACCGCAGGTCTGATTTTCGGCAAGGACTATGCCGCAGGCGGCGTGGACTATACCCTGCGCGCACCGTCTGTGGGAAGTAACTATACAGGTTCGGGCAATTCCGAACGCGGCGTGCCCCAAAGCAACGAATGGGACACGATGCTGAATAAGGACAGCGGATATATCCAAAACTGGAATGAAATGTATTCGTGGGGACAGGATACTGTTTCTGTCGACGCGTCGTCCCGCGCGCTTCGCGGGTACAACTCGGCCCGCGGCTACGGTTGGGATGCCTCGTCCCGTCGGAACGCGCGCTACGGCTTCCGCCCCGTCCTTGAAGTCCTGAACCCTGACACACTGGGCTCTGACGGACTGAAGGTCGTTACCCTTGACCTTGGCGGCGGCAAGCTGGGCGGCAGCTCCGATGCTATTCACATCATCGTGAAAAACGGCAGCACATTTACCGCTCCCATGTCCGGCGTTTTGACCCGCCCCGATGGAGATACGGGCAGTTACTTTATGTGGCTTGACGGCAATGGCAATTCCTACGAACCCGGCGACAGTGTTCCGGCTGATGTGACGACCCTGACGGTACAGTGGACAGTCCCGACCTATGCCGTAACACTGCACCCCAACGGCGGCACCATCAACAGCGGCAATGTCACCGAATACACCTACGGCGTGGGCGCAACACTCCCGACAGATGTGACGCGCACCGGGTACACCTTCAAGGGCTGGTATGACAACGAAAATCTGACCGGCAATCCTGTGACGGCGATCAGCAGCACCGAAACGGGCAATAAGGAGTATTGGGCGAAGTGGGAAGCAAATACCTATACCGTGACATTTGACCCTAATGGTGGCAGTGTCGATCCGGTTGCTGCTACCACAGATAGTTCCGGCAAGCTGTCCTCTTTACCTACACCAACCCATGGTGGCAACTATCGTTTTGATGGATGGTACACCGCACAGACCGGCGGCATAAAGGTTACCTTAAATCAGGTTTATACGGCAAATACCACCCTATATGCCTACTGGATCTATACTGGCGGCAGTTCATCTTCCAAAGACAGGGACGATCCCTCCGGCAACGCCTTTATCACTGATCGTCCGAACAAGGATAACCCGACCACACCAACCACAGCAAAATCAAATCCTGTAAAAGTGGATAGTAAGGGAAATGCAGTGATTACAAGAAGCATAGTTGCTGATGTTATCTCCGTTGCCCAGTCTGACTCAATAAAGCATGGGAATACGAAAAACGGTATCGCGGTGGTTGTTCCTGTGGAAATCAGCAAAGCGTTAGCTGGTGTGCAGATTACGCTGAAAGCAGATGCACTGGATAAACTAGTGTCCTCTGGTGTCAAACGGTTCACCATCGACACCGATCGTATGGCAGACTTTGGATTTATGCTGGATACCCTAAAGGAACTGAACCGTCAGACTACCGGAGATCTTATTCTAAAAATGAAGAAGACCGCAGTTACCTCTCAGGAAGCAGAAACAGCCATTGGAAATCGCCCGGTCTATGATATTACCTTATGGGAAGTAAAGAACGGCAAGGAAACTGCTGTCAACTTGAGCGGGAAGACCGTCAGCATTGCAATTCCGTACACTCCGGCGAAAAACGAGAAGCCTGGCAACCTGTATGCGGTTTATGTGGACGAAAACGGTAATGTACAGTGGATCAGCAAATCCAGCTATAATATGGATCAGAAAGCAGTGATTTTTGCAGCAGAGCATTTCAGCATCTACGGCATAGGCTACAAGAATCAGATTCCTGCCTTTACCGACGTGAACAACCACTGGGCAAAGGACAATATGCTCTTTGTTGTTAGCCGTGGGCTGCTGAGTGGTACCAGTGCCACCACCTTCAGTCCCAATACCGGCATGACCAGAGGAATGTTTGTCACCGCACTGGGGCGATTAGCAGGTGTTGACCCGACGGATTACCAGGCCAGCATGTTTACCGATGTGAAAGAAGATGCTTACTACGCCCCCTATGTCAACTGGGCGGCAAAGACTGGCGTTGTCAGTGGAACGACAGATACTACTTTCGCCCCGGATACCAACATCAACCGCGAGCAGATGGCGGTCATTATGAAGAACTACGCTACCAAACTGGGCTACACCATCCCGAAAACTCTGGAAGTTGTGAATTTTGCGGATAGCGCAGGTATTTCTTCCTGGGCAAAAGAAGCGGTCAAGTCCATGCAGCAGGCGGGCATCCTTGCGGGCAAGACAAACAACTGTTTCGACCCTGCCGGAACCGCAACCAGAGCCGAAGTCGCTACCGTCCTGCGGCGGTTCGTGGAGATCGTCATCGATCCGCAGACTGCCAACGGCTGGGTGCAGAACGACAGCGGTGAATGGAGTTACTACAAAAACGGGGATTTGGTCAAAGGTTGGCTCTCTAATGATCAGAAGTGGTACTGGTTGGACAAAAATACCGGCAAAATGTTCTCTGGTGGTTGGAAGCAGATTGACGGTAAGCAGTATTACTTCTACGCAGATGGCTCTATGGCGGTGAATACCACCGTAGACGGCAAGACCATCGGTGCGGATGGAGCCAGAAAGTAAGTTTTTTACCAGCAAATTAAGAATTAAAACAGGGGCATTCCAAACGACATGTGTACTGGAATGCCCCTTCTACAATAAAAGACTGTTTGCCCGTAATAGCAGCGGACAAAGAATAAACGCGGTCGGGTAAGCAGATACCCAGCCGCGTTTATTCTTTCTCTGGGTTTCCCCTTGTGTCGAGCATTTTGTCAATCAGGGCAAGTAAAAGCTCCTGTTCCCGATGACTGCATTGTAGGACTAAACGCTGTATGCGCTCTACGATTTCGCTCTCCTGTTCTATCTGCGGTGCGAGAACTTCATCAAATGAAGCACCAATAGCATTAACGAGACGGATCAGGACGTCCAAGCTCGGCTTTCGTTTGTCATTCTCGATAGCTGCTAGAAAACGAGAACTGATTTCGGCACGATCCGCAATTTGCTCACGGGTATAATCCCGTTTTTCTCTAGCGCAGCGAAGGGAACAACCAAATGAGAACATAATTTGTTGCTTTTTTTTAGACACTCTCCGTCACCTCACATAACAATATTCTACGATTTACCAATGCTATGCGAAATGATTGCAGAGTAGCTTTTTCATAACTACTATCCGTTCCGTTCTGGCTTAAGGGGGGAGTTGATGATATACAAAGAAAATAGCCTGTCTGTTATCAGCGGGCGTTCTTAACGAAAAAATCTGGCTGCAAAATCTCGCTAGCAATCAAAAAATCAACTTTCCATTCATACCATTTTTGCGGAACGATACGGAACTATTAGTAGTCTATAAATTTCCACAAAACAGAACGGACAAGAACATGGAATATTCCCGTGTTCCTGTCCGTTTTGTTTTATTCATTTTTCCAAGAAGCCGATCTCCACCTCCATTTCGATTCACTCGTCAATCACCTGTGAATCGAAATGGAGGTACATAATGAAGAAAATTAACCTTCGGGAGCTTTATCCTGATGTTTATACAACAGACTTTTTTGTAGATGTGACAGAGGAAGTAATGGAGACTATTCGGGCAGCTGAACGTGCGGAGGCTGCGTATGAGCGAAAGATGTATCGTTATAAAGCACAGTATTCTCTGGATTGCGAGAATGGCATTGAAAATGCGGTGCTGTTGAAGCCGCAAACACCGGAGATGGTTCTGGAGGAAAAACAGTTTCAGGAGCAGGTCTATGCCGCTGTGATGAAGCTGCCGGAGAAACAGGCAAAGCGAATTTATGCCCGATACTATCTGGGAATGACGGTAAATGAAATTGCCGAAGTAGAAGGTGTAGACCCAAGCCGTGTCCGAGACAGTATCCGACGTGGCTTAAAGCAGCTCGGAAAATATTTTTGATAAAGTTTCATTTGATGCGCCTGTTTTTTGCTTTTTTTGTCAGTGTTAATAAGAAGGACAAGTTTTCCTCCTTCATCAGTACATTGACAATCGAATAGACAGCACAACAGGTACATAACCCATGCACGAGCGAATATGAAACGCCGCGAAGATGGAGCAGTCAGGGAGGTGATGAAAGAACTGCTTCGGAGCGATCTACGATTTCATAAAACGGATTGTGGCAGATTCGGCGCGATGACTGCATGGGGGCTTAAAGATACTTCCTCACGGCCCGCCAAAGACTTGGGGGGAACCCTGCGGCACACGATACGAACGATGCTGCGGAGTTATGACAGCCGCGCCAGCGGAGACCTGTTGTGTTCCCATCGTCAGGGGGCGTGGCAAATATGACGAGTAATCCGAACAGAATAACAGTAGCCGCACCAGGTTTTTATCCGAAGATTTCTTTCAGACTGGTGCGGCTATTTAAGTATTAAGATATTAAGGAGGCGAGAGTGATGTTTGAAAAATTCCATCGAGGTGACATATATTCGGCTGATTTAAGCCCTGGTATCGGCTCTGAACAAAGTGGCTCTCGTCCTGTACTCATTCTTCAAAACAATGTGGGAAATTGTTTCAGTCCTACGATTATTATTGCAGCAATTACCAGTGTAAGCAAAAAAAGCAGAAAGTTCCCCACGCATTACCACTTAAATGACAGATGCGGTTTGGTGAAACCATCTGTTGTTATGCTGGAACAGATCAGAACAATCGACAAGTCGAGGTTAAAAAACTATATTGGTCATCTAAACAAGGATGACATGGAAAATATAAACAAGACGCTCTTGTGCAGTCTAGGGATTACATAAAAGTGCCGAAAGGCCGTATCATTTTCAGGCTGTGCAAGTAGAGTTATAATTTCGTTAGGAATTGCGGAGGTGATTCTGAATGGAGAATATCCAGAATAAAAGCGCATTGATTCCTTCAGATGAAATCCGGTCAGAAGAACTTCTGGCGGAACAAAAATTTGAAGCGTTTATCACTTCGCTGGCACATATCATCGAGAAATATGGTATGAGAGTGCTGGGCGAGGTTGACGGAGCTGCGTGAGAATCGCAGCTTTACATAGGATATTTTCCAAAAGTAAATTTTGGAGGTATGAATTATGAACCGATATGGAAAACGCTGTGTTTTGTATCCGAGGGTCAGCACAGAGATGCAAGTGGACGGATACAGCCTGGAAGGTCAAAAAAATATGCTGACACGATTTGCGGATCGTGAGGAAATGATCATTGTTGATATTTATGAAGATGCCGGTAAATCCGGTAAATCCATTGAGGGACGGCCTGCCTTTCAAAAAATGCTCAGAGATATTGAGGATGGCTTGGACATTGACTATATTTTAGTGTATAAGCTGTCACGGTTTGGCCGTAATGCAGCAGATATACTTAACTCTTTGGAGTTGGTTCAATCTTATGGTGTAAATCTGATTTGCATAGAAGAAGGGATTGATTCCTCTCAGACAAGCGGAAAACTTTTGATTTCTGTACTATCTGCTGTGGCTGAGATTGAGCGTGAGAATATTATCGAGCAGACGATGAACGGACGGCGCGAAAAGGCACGGCAAGGTGGATGGAATGGTGGCTTTGCTCCCTACGGATATACACTGGAAGATAACAAGCTGATGATTGAAGAAACAGAGGCTGTGGCAATACGGAAGATTTTTGAATTATATACTTCATCGGAAATCGGTTTGGGTGGTATTGCGAATCAGTTGAACTTACAAGGTATACGGAAAATTCCGAGGCAGAATGGCACATTAGAGGATTGGACAGGACATTTTATTAAACTGATATTGGATAACCCGGTTTATTGCGGTAAAATTGCCTATGGACGGAGAACGAAGGAAAAAGTCAAAGGCACAAAAAACGATTACCAGATGAAAAGAAATGACGATTACATTCTGACAGAGGGACAGCATAAAGGAATCGTTAGTGAGGAGGTATGGGAAAAGGCTCATGCCAAGCGTCTTAGAACCGGAGTAAAGCAACCGTCAAAAATTGGACGGGATCGAGTTCATTTGTTATCCGGTCTGCTGAAATGCCCGGTTTGTGGAAGTCCCATGTATACGAATAAACACGCATGGACAAATAAAGATGGCACTTACAAAGAAATTTACTATTATGTATGTAGTCGGAATAGGATGGTCAGGGGTAAGCATTGTGAATATAAGGCAATGCTGAAAAAGACCGATATTGAACCGATGGTCATTGAGGCAATTCGTGAGATCGTAAGGAATGAGGAATATGCCCAAGCCATTAAAAAACGGATTGGCGTTCAGATTGACACGAAAGCAGTGGATAAAGAACTGGAGGGCTATCAGGCAAAGCTGAAGGAAGTTGATCTGAATAAAACAAGATTGGAACGGGAAATTGACAGTCTCCCTGCTGATGCAAAATACCGGGAACGAAAGCTCCATGATATGACCTTGCGGTTAGATTCCCTATATGATGTCATTGTTGAGCTGGAGGAAAAAATCGAAGATGCCAGACTTCGGCGAGATGCAATTAAGCAGCAGGCAATTACTCTTGAGAATATTTACAAAATCATGGTGAATTTCGACTGCGTTTATAATATAATAAATGACGAAGAAAAGAGAAATGTGGTCACAGCCTTGATTAAGGAAATTGAAATTTACAGGAATGACGAGTCTGAATATCCGCTAAAGCGGATTGGTCTGAATTTTCCGGTGTTCAAGGATGGCGGGGAAGTTACGGAGCTTTTGTGGGACAAAGGGAATACCGTTGAGACGGTTGTCTTACTTTCCAAGGGCGCTAAAGGTCCGGTGGACCTTTGCTCAGCGTGGACCGAAGTGGAACGGAGAATGGCCGACAGCAGAAAAGTGAAGGTGGACTTCTCTCTGGAGGATATGGATTTATCTGAATTCAAAGGAAAAGCAACTTATGAGCAGATAAAGACTTATGTACTGGAGCAGACAGGACTTAAGGTTTCATCACTGTATATCGCACAGATTAAGAAGAAGTGTGGATTGGATGTCGGTGAGAATTTTAATTTGCCTAAATCTGAGAATGCGAGACAGCCACAGTGTACACCGGAGAAGGAAGATGCAATTATGCAGGCGTTTAGACATTTTGGAATCATATAGATTGTGGATAAGCAGCATCATGTGTTAAAAATATAGTGAAGTATGGAAAAAAGGACATTCCGGAACTGTAGATTTTACAGGTAAGGGGATGTCCTTTTTACTGATATGGAAGTGTTCAAGGAACAAGGTAATGATACTGAGAGATATTAAGACTGATATAAATAATATCTATCATATCTAATCAGATGATATGGATTGAAGAGATTGTGATACAAATTGAAAAATTCACGTTTTCGTGATATACTTTCCTTATATATGTTGGCAAAATAATGGAGGGATGACATGGCGGTCAGTTATAAAAAATTATTCCATTTACTGATAGAAAAAAATATGACGAATGCACAGTTGCAGCAGGAGGCTGGCTTCTCCGCAAATATCATCACACGGCTGAAACGTAATGGGTATATTTCCCTCGAAAGCGTAGAGAGTATATGCCGTGTTCTGAACTGTGGCGTTGATGATATTCTGGAATTTGTACCAGAGGATAACGGAGGAAAAGAGAATGGTTGATACCAAAAAGGAACAGGAACGTGATGAACTGCACCGTGCAATATGGGCAATTGCAGATGAGTTGCGTGGAGCAGTCGATGGTTGGGACTTCAAAAATTATGTTCTTGGCACGATGTTCTATCGTTATATTTCTGAAAATCTGTGTAATTACATAAACAGCGGTGAGATTGATGCAGGTAACACCGATTTTGACTTTGCAAAAATGTCGGATGAGGATGCAGAAGAAGCAAGAGAAGGACTGGTAGAGGAAAAGGGATTTTTTATCCTTCCGAGTGAACTTTTCTGTAATGTCCGTGCTAATGCTGCGAATGATGAAAACTTAAATGAAACACTGGAGCGTGTGTTCCGCCACATTGAGGAATCAGCGAAAGGCAGTGAGGCAGAGAGCGACTTTGCCGGACTGTTTGATGACTATGATGTAAACAGCAATAAACTGGGTTCTACCGTTGCAAAGCGTAATGAAAAACTTGTAAAGCTGCTGAATGGCGTAGGTGAAATGAATCTGGGAGATGTGAAAGATCATTCCATTGATGCCTTTGGTGATGCATATGAGTACCTTATGACCATGTATGCATCGAATGCCGGAAAATCTGGTGGAGAGTTTTTTACTCCGGCAGATGTGTCTGAATTGCTTACACGTCTTGGAACAGTAGGAAAAACAGAAATTAATAAAGTGTATGACCCGGCTTGCGGTTCAGGGTCATTGCTTCTGAAGGCTGAGAAAATTCTTGGTAAGGATGCTATCCGTAATGGTTTTTATGGACAGGAGATTAACATTACAACCTACAACCTGTGCCGTATTAATATGTTCCTGCATGATGTGGGATTTGATAAATTTGATATAGCTTGTGAAGATACATTGCTCAGTCCTCAGCACTGGGATGATGAGCCATTTGAGTTGATCGTGTCTAATCCACCGTATTCTATTAAGTGGGCGGGAGACGAAAATCCACTGCTCATCAATGACCCTCGTTTTGCTCCGGCTGGAGTTCTGGCACCTAAGAGCAAAGCGGATATGGCGTTTATTATGCACAGTCTGTCATGGCTTGCGTCTAACGGAACTGCTGCCATCGTATGCTTTCCGGGAATTATGTACCGTGGTGGTGCAGAGCAGAAAATTCGTAAATATCTGGTAGATAACAACTATGTGGATTGCGTTATTCAGTTGCCGAGTAATTTGTTCTTTGGCACTTCGATTGCAACCTGTATCATGGTAATGAAAAAGAATAAGACGGATAATAAAACTCTGTTTATTGATGCCACAAGCGAGTGTGTGAAGGTTACCAACAATAATAAGCTGACACCAGAGAATATTGATCGTATCGTGGATGTGTTTGCTAAACGTGAAGACGTGGAGCATTTTGCACATCTGGCAAGCTATGAAGAAGTATCCGGCAATGATTATAATTTGTCTGTATCCACCTATGTCGAAGCTGAAGATACCAGAGAGAAAATTGACATCGTGAAGTTGAATGCGGAAATTAAGGAAATTGTTGCCCGTGAGCAGGTGCTCCGTGATGAAATTGATAAGATCATCACAGAAATCGAGGTGTGATTTATGGGAGAATTTTTTCCAAATCAATACTGGGGAATGGATATATGGAAACATCAGGAATTGCCGATAATAGAATCACATGATTTTAATTTCTTTAGATGCCTTGAATTTAACGATGGTTATTATGGAAAAACAGTAAGTGAACTTCATAGCGGGAATCTGAGATTAAGTAGAAAAGATAATAGGTATTCAAATCTCTTTCCCGGTCAAAAACTGTCATATTGGGCAGATAGTCCGCAAACGGCAAGGGCAGAAATCAAAAAGTGGGGATCAGGTAATAATATTTTGACATTTTGGGCATATGATGATGGGAGCAGTTTTATTCCTACAATTTATCCGGCTGAAAATATTCGGATAATTGATGGTGTTCACTTTGGTTTTGATAAGATTTTGAAAAAAGTTGGCAACCATGAAGAATTGACCCGTAGCGAAAAAGAGTTTATTGATAAAATAGGACGTGAAAAGCCAGATTGTCTGGCATATTATTCAGAAGCCAAAGCGGGAGGCGTTTGCTTTTTATTTTTTGAACAAGGGTTTAAAAAACTTTCACTTCGAGAGGTTGCATTACGTTTAGGCGATTATAAAGGAAAGAACACAGCGAAGGTGACTTGTGCAGTTACAAGTGATTTTAACCCAGTATTGGAAGGATATGGATATTATTTTTCTCCAATTGCAAAGACAAAATATGATGATAAGTACATGACAAGTGATGAATATATACTGCGAAAGCAAGTTGAGGATTATTCACATGAACAAATAACGGAGATGATGCGATGAGCCGATTAGATGAATTAATTAATGAACTTTGTCCTAATGGTGTGGAATTTAAATGTTTAGGGGATATTGGACAAGTTAAAATGTGCAAGCGTATTCTGAAATCGCAGACTAATACAAACGGAGGAATACCATTTTATAAGATTGGGACTTTTGGAGGAGAGGCAAACGCTTTCATTTCTGAAGAATTATTTCAAGAGTATAGGGAGAAGTATTCATATCCTAAAGTTGGTGAGATTTTAATATCTGCGGCAGGAACAATTGGACGTACTGTAGTATATGATGGCGAACCAGCGTATTATCAAGATTCTAATATTGTATGGTTAGCACACGATGAGAGTAATATTTTAAATACTTTTTTAAGATACTGTTATGAATTAAAACCGTGGAATATATCATCAGGTGGAACTATTGCGAGATTATACAATGATAATATATTAAAAGCTAAGGTTCCTGTACCTCCTCTGGAGGTACAACGTGAAATAGTTCATATTTTGGACTCGTTCACGTTACTTACAGCCGAGCTTACAGCTGAGCTTACAGCTCGGAAGAAACAGTATGAATTTTACAGAGATAAAGTACTTTCTCATGATGGAATTTATCCAATGAAGCCGCTTGCTGAGTTGGGAAAGTGGTCTGGTGGAAAAACGCCATCTATGTCAGAAAAGAGTTTTTGGGATCAAGGCACAATCCCTTGGATTTCATCAAAAGACATGAAATCGTCAACATTAGAAGATACACAGGACCACATTACAGAAAAGGCAGTAAAAGAAGCATCTATGATAGTATATCCGGCAAATAGTATTGCCGTGGTAACAAGGTCTGGAATTTTAAAACATACTTTTCCAGTTGCCTATGTACCTTTTGAAACTACCATTAATCAGGATATAAAAATGCTTGTTGTTAATGAAGACATTCTTCCGAGGTACGCTTTTCATGTATTACAGGGAAAAGGAAATGACATTTTGGTAAAAACGAAAAAGCAAGGTGGAACAGTGGATTCTCTGGATTTTCAGAAGGTGCTTACATATAAGGTACCAGTTCCATCTAAGGATGTACAAAGTAAGTTAGTAGAGGTGCTTGATAACTTCGAGTCAATTTGCACTGACCTGAATATTGGCTTGCCAGCCGAAATAGAAGCACGTCAGAAGCAATATGAATATTATCGTGATTTGCTCTTGACATTTGCTGAAACAAGCAGCACGCTCATGACAGACAGACAGACAGACAGACAGACAGAGCTGAGCGCAATTAAGCTCATTCAATATGTGTTTGGCTATGTTTCCATTGAACTTGGCGCTATAGCAACTGTTACAAAACTTGCGGGGTATGAATTTACTAAGTATGTCACCTATTCGGATGAAGGTAAAATTATTGCACTTCGTGGGTTAAATGTTAAGAACGGAAAGATTGATCTGACAGATGTAAAATATATTGATAAAAGTGACTTGACAAAGTTAAACAGAAGTAAACTTTGTAGTGGAGATATGTTATTTACATATGTTGGGACAATTGGTCAAGTTGCAGTGATTAATGAAAATGATAAGTATTATCTTGCACCTAATGTTGCATTAATAAGAGCAGACACTCAATTTGTAAATCCAGAATATATGCGTTACTTTTTTCAAACAAATGCATTTTGGGATACACAAATAAATCGTCTGCTTCAATCTTCATCCATGAAAAATATACCGATGGAGAAAATTCGCAAGTTTATTTTGCAGATACCATCAATTGAGGAACAGAATCGTATAGTGGAAGTCCTTAACCGTTTTGATACTCTCTGCAATGACCTGTCAGCAGGACTTCCGGCAGAAATCGAAGCTCGTCAGAAGCAATATGAATATTACAGGGATAAGCTGTTATCCTTTAAAGAATTACCAAAGTAAGGAGGCGAGGATGTGCCGTACTTTAATATTGTAGCGGAGACATCGGAGAATACCGTTGTCACAGAATATGAGCCAGTCAAGAAGCGTTCTGATAGTTATCAGAGCGAAGCAGCACTGGAACAGGAGTTTATCCGTCTGCTGTGTGAACAGGGATATGAATATCTACCTATTCACACGGAGAAAGACCTGATTGCCAATCTCCGTAAGAAATTAGAGGAACTGAATAACTATCAGTTTTCCGACACAGAATGGGATGATTTTTTCAAAAATGCTGTTGCTAATCCCAATGAGCATATTGTGGAAAAGACCCGAAAGATACAGGAGGATAATGTTCAAGTTCTGACTCGAGATGACGGTTCTTCCAAGAATATTACACTCATAGATAAAAAGAACATCCATAACAACAGGATGCAGGTCATCAATCAGTACGTGATTGGCACAGAGAATGCTGCGAAGCATGACAACCGCTATGATGTTACGGTATTGGTAAACGGTCTGCCTCTTGTGCATATTGAACTGAAACGCAGAGGTGTAGCCATCCGTGAGGCGTTCAATCAGATTAACCGTTACCAGAGGGATTCTTTCTGGGCAGGATGCGGACTGTATGAGTACATTCAGATTTTTGTCATTTCCAATGGTACAAATACAAAGTATTATTCTAACAGCACCAGACGGAATGCGGAAAAGGAGCATGAGAAACGGGGAGCAAGTAAAACCAAGACCAGTAACAGTTTTGAGTTTACCTGCTTCTGGGCAGATGCCAATAACCGTGTGATCCCTGATCTGATTGATTTTACAAAGACTTTTTTCGCAAAGAATACGATTCTGAATATCCTTACGAAATACTGTATTTTTACATCAGAGGATATGCTGATGGTCATGCGTCCGTACCAGATTACGGCTACGGAGCGGATTCTCAATCGTATCGAAATTGCCAATAATTATAAGAAGTACGGCAGTGTCGAGGGTGGTGGTTACATCTGGCATACCACAGGTTCCGGCAAGACGTTGACTTCGTTCAAGACGGCAAGACTGGCATCGAAGCTGCCTTATATTGATAAGGTGCTGTTTGTGGTTGACCGTAAGGATCTGGACTATCAGACCATGAAAGAATATGACCGTTTTGAAAAAGGTGCGGCCAACAGCAATACCTCGACAACCATATTAAAACGGCAGTTGGAAGACCCGGACGCACACATCATTATTACTACAATTCAGAAACTGGCTACTTTTATAAAAAAGAATCCAGGGCATGAAGTGTATATGAAACATATCGTCATTATTTTTGATGAATGTCACCGCAGTCAGTTTGGAGATATGCACACTGCGATTGTGAAGAATTTCAAGAAATATCATCTGTTTGGATTTACAGGAACACCGATTTTCTCTGTTAATTCCGGCAGAGCAAAAAATCCAGAATTCTTTACTACAGGTCAGACCTTTGGAGACCAGCTCCACAGCTACACGATTGTGGATGCTATTAATGATAAAAATGTTCTCCCATTCCGGGTGGATTATATTAAAACGATGGATGTGGAAGAAGAAATCACAGACGAGATGGTCTGGGACATCAACCGTGAAAAGGTTATGATGGCTCCTGAACGAATTCAAATTGTGACACAGTATATACTGGAGCATTTTGACCAGAAGACCTATCGTGGGGATAAAACATACATATATAATACACTGACTAATATCGCCGAGGTGGCTTCTGCCAAACGGGATGAGGTAGAGGAGATTAAGCAAAAACAGCGTATCAGCGGTTTTAATTCTATTTTTGCAGTATCGAGTGTTCCGATGGCAAAACTATATTATCAGGAATTTAAAAAGCAGATGGCAGCAGACCCGACCAAGAAATTGCGTGTCGCAACCATTTTCAGTTATGGTGCAAATGAGGAAGAATCGGATGGTATTCTGGATGAAGAAAATTCAGAGGATACCTCTGCACTCGATCAGCCGTCCAGAGAATTTCTGGAAGAAGCCATCAAGGATTATAATGAAATGTTCCATACGAATTACGATACTTCAAGTGATAAATTTCAGAATTACTATAAAGATGTATCGCTTCGCATGAAGAATAGAGAACTGGATATTCTGATCGTAGTAAATATGTTTCTTACAGGGTTTGATGCTACAACCATGAATACGTTGTGGGTAGACAAGAATCTGAAAATGCACGGGTTGATACAGGCATTTTCCCGTACCAACCGTATTCTGAATTCCATCAAGACCTTTGGAAATATTGTATGTTTTCGAAATCTGCAAAAGCGGGTGGATAGCGCCATTTCCCTGTTCGGTGACAAGAATGCCGGAGGCATTGTTCTGCTGCAGAGCTTTAAGGATTATTATTACGGATATGAATCTGTGGATGGTAAGCCAATGCCGGGGTATGTGGATATGATGGAAGACTTGAATAATAAGTTTCCTCTGTCAGAACCACAGATTGTCGGAGAACAGAACCAGAAAGATTTTATTGCTTTGTTTGGTGCGATTCTTCGTATGAAAAATCTCCTGCTTTCCTTTGATGAGTTCAAGGGGAACGAGCTGATTTCTGAACGTGATTTACAGGATTACCTTGGACGCTATCAGGACTTACGTGATGAGTGGAAACGCAAGCGTCAGGAAAGCACGGATATTACGGATGATGTAGTATTTGAGATTGAATTGATCCGGCAGATAGAAATTAACATTGATTATATTCTTATGCTCGTAAAGAAGTACCATGATACTCACTGCGAAGATAAGGAAGTTCTGATTACCATCAATAAGGCGATTGATGCCAGCCCGGAACTGCGTAGCAAGAAACAGCTCATTGAAACTTTTATTGCAGGAATCAATGATGTGGATGATGTCATGAATGAATGGCATGAGTATGTGGTGGAACAACGAGACCATGACCTTAATGCGATTATCATGGAAGAAAAGCTGAAGCCGGAAGATACACGGAAGTTCATGGAGAATGCGTTCCGTGATGGAGAAATTAAAACAGCAGGAACGGACATAGATAAACTTATGCCACCGATTTCACGCTTTGGCGGTGGTGGCAGAGCAAAGAAGAAGCAGGGTGTCATTGACAAGCTGAAGACTTTCTTTGAAAAATATTTTGGTATCGGTGGCTCGTCTACCTTTACTGAGCCAGAGCATAAGACAGTGACCTATGACTTGAACAATCAGGAACCGTTGTCAATGGTAGCAGAACCGAAAACTCCATACGGAAAGCAGTCATAATATAACAAGCCGCAAAGGAATAATCCTCTGTGGCTTGTCTTGAAGCTGAGTAATTTGACTTTACAATTTCGGATTTCGTCTTCTTAGTTTCCGATGTTCCTTTGCCGGCTTGGAACGGGAAAATATTTCTTTTAAGATCTGTTTCTCTTCGACAGAAAGCTGGGTGATTTTCATTTCCAAATTTTTGCAGAACAAAAGGAGGAGACCGTTAATATAAGCATCATTAGAGGCTTCGGGAGTATCCTCTGTAGCAATCTGAGTCGGAGAAGTAAAATCATCAATGATATTTTTGACCATGCTTTGATAGTCAATATCGCTGGCTGTGTTGCTGTCTTTCATATGGGTATTTCTTAGGTCAGAGACGATTGGTTTTAAGTCTTCCAACAGGATGTTTAGGTAATACTGTTCTGTCTCTATGTGAGAAGTATCAAATATTTTTGCAAAAGCATCGGTGGAGTCGGCACTGAGTTCGTTCAGTTTATATCTCATCACATCAAGAAAAGCGTTTGCTATCTGAATGCCTTTATCATTAAAACCATCAATATAGATTTCTAAGTTAGTCATGAATTTATGGAAGTTTTTATGAGACAGTAATTCTGATAATAACCGTGGATTATATTTTTCATCAGTCAGTATTTGAACTGCATCATCATTGAGATGCAGATCGGATACTGACTTATTTGTATGTTTACGTAGTTCGGTTCGGCAAAGAAGATAATCGGTGCTTACATGATAGAAGTCTGCAAGCGTCAGTAGATTGCCAAGTGACATATCTACATTTTCATCTTTCTCATAGTTAGTGGATAATGTGCAGATTTACGAAGAACGCAAAGAGAATGGTCAGTGGCTGAAATCTATAGAATTTAAGTTGCCGATTATAGAAAAAGAGTTTATACTAGGTTTGGACAATGATACACAAAATGAGACGGTAGTCTTGATGTCAAGGAAAGATAAATAAGTGCCAGAAAGCAGCGTATTTCCGGGCTTTTTCGGAGGTTTGGATTTGACCTCTGCGGAGAGTAAAGCTACCTATGAGGGAATTAAGGAGTATGTCTTTGAACATACCGGATTGAAGGTCAGTCACCTCTATATAGCCCAGGTCAAACAAAAATACGGTATTATTGAGCGTGAGAACTATAACAAACCAAAGTCTGAAAATGCCAGACAGCCGAAATGCCCACCAGAAAAGGAAGCGGCTATCATAGATGCTTTGAGATATTTTGGAATGATATAAACTATTGTTGTTTTTGTGCTTTTCTATACAAATTCATTGTTTTTCTGTATAATTAATTGAAACACAAACAAAAGATTATCACGATTAGTATACTTACTTTTCAAAATTTACAGATAGAAAGAAGGAGAAGAATGTCTTTTGAAGCGAAAGATTATCCTATTAGTGACATTTTAAATAAAGTTGTTTTTGATATTCCTCGAAATCAGCGCAGATATGTTTGGAAAAAATCCAGTTGGCAAGATCTTTTTGAAGATGTATTGTTTTCAATAACAGAAGAGAAGCCTCATTTTATTGGAAGTATCGTTTTGAAAAAGGGTTCCAAAAAAGATGGACTATCTTATTATACAATTATTGACGGTCAGCAAAGAATAACAACTATTACGTTGTTTCTGGTTGCAATTATGAAACACTTTCATGAAAATGATATGATGGATGATTTTTGGGGAACAGTTTCGTATCTTCAGTCAAAGGATAATCGAAATCAAGATATGGTTATTCTTAATTCAGAATTTCATACGTCAATTAGTCATATCATTGCTGGTATGATTAATATCAAAGATCCTAAAATGTCAATTAATGCTTTTGTTGATACACATATTCTGTCTAAATCAAGAGATAAGAATATTGGTGATGCTATAAAATTTTTCTACTTTTCTATTAAGGAAGATTTAAAATCAGTAAAAGATATTCAAGAGAGACTTAGAGATATACGAGCAACGCTTTTAGATATGACGGCTGTTAAAATAGAATCATCATCCGAGGAAGATTCGTACACTATTTTTGAGATATTAAACGCTAGAGGGCAGGATTTGGCATCGCATGAGTTGTTAAAAAATTATATTATGCGATATATTCAACCTGTTGCACTACGTGACGAGGCAAAAACGAAATGGGAGGATATGGAAAGAGTCCTTGGATCATCCATTGATAAGTTTGTACGGCACTATGCAATTCATCGTTATGGAGACATACGAGATAAATATAATTCACCATACCAAGCTATTCAAAAAAACAGTCGTGGGAAACAAGTTGCAGATTTGTATAATGATATTAAGTTAAAATCAGAATACTATGAAAAGCTAATACATCCAAGCAATGGAAGGGAAGGAAATTGTAGTTCCACTGAATTTGAGATTTTTGACTTTTTTAGAGTGAAAAGATTTGAACAATTTAGACCGATCCTACTTAGCTTAATGCATCAAAAAGAAAAGGAAATTCTTGATGCAAAGAAATATGAGCTTACTCTAAAATATATTTATAATTTTTTTGTGTGTTATACAATTATTGGAGAAGAAAAATCCAATAAATTAGAAGATGTGGTGTTTAAGTATTCAAAACTCCTTGAAGAGAATTACTCTGATGAGGTATTACAGGAATTTGCCACTGACCTAAAAGGAAAATTACCGGGCTATGAGTGGTTTTTAAATGCTTTTAAAAATATTGGTTGGTCTAAACATTTTGGCCTTTATACAGGAGATAAAAACAAAAAACGTGTTCAAGTGGTTCTTGAAGTGATTGAAAAGTTTGTCTCTCAAAGAAATGAAGTCTCTGAGTTTTCTATAGAACATATGCTTCCGGATGCTGAAGATATAAAAAATTCTCAGATAGGTAATTTAATTCCTCTAGAAGAGAAATTAAATGGAAATCTCGGCAAGAAACCGTTAAGCGAAAAATGGGATGTATATGAAAAATCTACATTTTTTTCTTGTCGGGGTGTTGTGAAACAGTATAAAAGTAAAAGTTTTGATCCGCAAAAGAGAACAGAATTCTTAGCTAAACTTATATTTAATAATGTTTTGGAATTAAATCAGTTTGATTTTTCAAAGGATTAATAACGATGTATCATGTTTGTTGACTAAGAGTTCAGCTGCCTTGAATTTGACATGAACAGGGACACGATCAGCTGGATTCGGAGAAAAATCGAATACAGGAGGTCGCTTATGGAACACTTACCGAAGAAAAACCTGTCAAAACGGCATCATCTATACGCTGGTCGGTGACTATTACATTCCAGACTTACAGTTTCCGGAAGAAAACCGCCCCATTGGGATTTGGGGGCGTATGCACAAAGCCTATCTGGAGTTGTACCGCCCAGCCCGGTATAATGACCTGATTTTGTCCGGCAAACTATGGACATATCTGGCAGATCTGAATGAGCAGGCACAGAACCGGCTGGATTATATCATTGTCCAGATGAAAGAAACCGAAGGAATAACGGAGGAAGTGAAAGCTTGTGATCAGATGGCGTGGGTTAGGGCAATGAACAGCATTCGCAATCGGGCAGAAGAAATCATTCGGTCTGAAATAATTTACTGCTGAAGTGTCAGTTTTCCAATTCAGCCAGTTCCACAATGATATTGCTCTGCTGGAGCAGCTAGTCCGAAAATTCCTTCGGGCTGGCTGTTTTCTTTTTCACAGCCTGTTTCCGTTGCAAGACTTCTTTTTTGAAGGATTCAAAAGCAGCCAACATTTCTTCCAGACGGTCAGCAGGAAAGCCAGGAGTTTTCTTTGCCTTATTGATTTTGTTTCGCCAGTTCTGGCACTCGTTTTTGTAGAGCAGATCATAATTGTTTTCTTTGGCTCGTTCATCAAACTCACGCTTGTTCTGGAGAGATTGCTTTTTACGGCACTTATCACTGCACAGCTCATATCGTTGGCTTTTGGCAAGAAATACTTTCCCACAGATTTTGCATTTCCGGAAATACAGCCCCCAATCGTTCAGGCGGTTCAGATAATAGATCATCAGCGGATACAGGGACGAATAGGCAGCAACACACTCCATTTTCCGTTTGCTGTCTGGATACCAGAGGTCAAGCCGAGTATCTTCCTGCGGCACAGAACCATGAATATGCGTGGAAACATTCAGACGCTTAGGCTTTCCTATATCCTCATCAAAGTCAAGAGGTGGATTCCCCATAAATAGAGCAGTGAAGCTATTCATTTTTCCAATAAAACGGTCGCAGGCAGATTCCCGATCTCGTGGTTCTCTTGCCTTCAAATATTCATTCCAGACACGAAGTGCCACATACATTCTCACCGGATCACCGGTGAGATATTTTTTTGCCAGAAAATCACTGGACACCTGTTCCAGTTCGGGCTGTTTCCAACGATTGGAGTGCAGGGCTTCTCTCAGTGGTATTAAACCAAGGCGATTCCATTCGCCGTCCGAATCATGCTCAAAGGTTGAAAGCATAGTTCCCAAAGGGCGTGTAACATCACAAAGGTAAGTACGTAATCATCCGTATCTATTAGCCCCCATATTTTTCTGATACACTTTTTTCATAACAAAGGAAGGAAACTGTAGGCTGAGATTTCCTGTTCAATAGCAGTAGTATCTACTTTCATATTGATCTTTTCCTGCATCATAGCTGCGAATTTTGGATTGCCGACCAATTTAGCAATTACTTCTGCAACCGCATCGTCCAACAGTTCTTCATTAACCTGCTTTCCCTGTAATTCATGCCTGCATTGCCTTGGCGTATTGCATTTGGAACAGTAGATCAGGTGGTCTGTTTCGTTAAAATATTCATCAGACTGAAGCTCTCTGTTTGGGGTTATAGCTGTTGGTTTTTCTATAAATTTTGTCATAATGTTTCGTATTCCTCACTTTCGTAATTTCGTTGTCGGGAAGCAGGATGATCCTGTCTGTCAATAGGACAGTTTTCTGTCTGTCTTAGGGAAAGAAATCTGTCTGTATAGTGGATGGTTTCTTTTGGGAGTTTTACATAAATCCGATTGGGCTGTCCGGGTCCCTGCCGTTTTCGGAAGATAAGCTCCTGTTTTTCCAGTACTGCCAGAGCAGTTTTAACCGTCATCTGGCTTTTGTGGAGAACTTCTGCCAGTGCTTCAATCGTAAAGTAAATGAACACATGACCATCTGTATCTGACCAGCCCTCATTTTTCTGGGAAAGCCTTGCCCGGTCGAGCAGGATAATATAAAGCATTTTGGCAGTTTCGTTTATTTCCATGTCCAGAAGGAAACGGGGAAACATCATATAAGATGGCAGGTTGGTGTCTGCTGTCAGAAAGTCCGTCATGTGTTCACCTCCAATCAGTTATTCTCCAAGAAAATCCCAGTCTACATCACTATCTGGCTGTGAATTTTCAGGTGTTGGAAAGGACGCCCTGATTTGGGGCTCCCTTTGCGCCATGCCTGCAGTCAGTCCGGAAAGAAAAAGTGGCAATGCCTGTTTCAGACTGTTTTCCACTGCATCTACAATCTGTTTCACAAAAAGTTCTTCCCGTTCTCTTGTTTCCAGATAAGGATCAGCCTGTGTGCGGTAGTAGCGGTCAAAATAATCTACCAGTGCAAGAGAGATTACCTGACTGTAAGATTTAAAATCCTGCCTGTCCATCGTCTGTAAATATTCCCAGGCTCTCCGCTGTTGTTCTTTGTCCAGATTAAAGCGCAGGTTTGTGTTGCGGATATTGTTCTGCATGGTTTATCCCCTCCTTTTTTCGTATTGATTGATTCAGCAGGTCGTACCGGTGTGGTCTGCTCTGCTGTGGGATAAGCATACGAAAATCGGAGGAAAAAGGTATTGAGGGGAAATTGAGCTGGAATTGAGAAAAAATAAACTTTTTATTGATAAATAAGTTTAGATACTAACTCTTTTGTCGTTTTGGTTGTTAATTATATTAAAAGTAGAAATATTTTGATAATGAAAGTGTGGGAGAGAAAATGAACAAAAGAAGATACAGCAATCGTAGAAGAAAGAATATTTTACGAGTATTCATTCTTTTAATGACTATCATAATAACCGTTGTAATGTGGAGAACAATAAAAATCGATGTGCAGGTTGGAGAATTAACATTACCGAAAATTTTGCAGTCAGAAAAGTCCTTTGCAGACACTTCGGGTGAATGGAATCTTATTTTGGTCAATCGAAATCATTATATTCCAAATAATTATCAAGTAGAATTGACAGAATTATCGAATGGTAAAAAAGTAGATTCACGGATTTATCCAGAATTACAACAAATGTTTAATGATGCAAGAGCTGAGGGGCTGGCACTGTTTGTTAGAGAAGGATATCGAACAACAGAAGAACAACAAAAAATTATGGACGAGAAAATCAATGAATATGAAAAACAAGGATATTCTGCAAAAGAAGCAAAAAAAAGAGCCGAGAAATATGTTGCAATTCCCGATACAAGCGAACACCAATTAGGACTGAGTGTTGATATTAATGCGGATACCGACAAATGTTCTTCTGAAAAAGTATATCAATGGTTAGACGAAAATGCATATAAATATGGGTTTGTAAAACGTTACCCGGAAGATAAAACGGATATAACAGGAATTAGTAATGAACCATGGCATTACCGTTATGTTGGAACGACT
>ERZ1673702.774-NODE-774-length-40477-cov-13.085721_pt1 | contig 40477 bp, 33 predicted proteins | sample MGYA00580232_ERZ1673702 | MGnify/ENA primary metagenome ERZ1673702 (study PRJEB41218, sample SAMN15661792) | gut metagenome | host: Homo sapiens | place: Canada: London | collected 2015-08-20/2019-03-30 | study: EMG produced TPA metagenomics assembly of... | reverse complement strand
GAAAAGCCCATGATGCCGCCCAGCAGGGCGCGGTCGGTGCCGTGGCCGTGGTAGGTCTTGGCAAAGGAACCGTAGAGGGTAAAGTCCGCCCGCTTCAGCGGCGGGGCGATCATCTTCTGGGCCAGAAAGGCAATGATCTCCGCACCTGCGGTGTGGGAGCTGGAGGGGCCGATCATGTTCGGGCCCAGAACATCAAAAACACTGATAAATGCCATGGGGTGTCACTCCTGTCAGGTCAAAAACCGCGCGCCGCGCATCAGACGCTTGCGCTGCTCTTGTTGATGAACTTCTGGTAGATGGTCTCCACGATAACGCCGATGGCGTTGTCGCCGGAGACGTTGCAGGCAGTGCCGAAGGAATCCTGCGTGATGTACAGAGCCACCATGATGGCGCAGATGGGGCCATTGGGGTCACCGGCCTCAGCGCCAAAGATCATGTACAGGAAGGGCAGAGCGGTCATGATGGAGCCGCCGGGAGCACCGGGAGAAGCCACCATGGCAACGCCCAGCGTCATGATGAAGGGCACCACGGTAGCAAGGCTGATGGGCAGCTGGTTCATCAGGCAGACGGCAGTTGCGCAGGCGGTAATGGTGATCATGGAGCCTGCCATGTGGATGTTGGCGCACAGAGGCACCACGAAGTTGCGGATCTGCTCGCTCACGCCATCAGCCGCAGCGCACTGCAGGTTGACCGGGATGGTGGCTGCAGAGGACTGAGTGCCCAGAGCGGTGGTGTAGCCGGGGATCTGGTTGCGGATCATCTTGAAGGGGCTCTTGTGGCTCACAACGCCTGCAACGCAGAACTGCAGGAAGATGCAGACCAGATGCATGATGATGACCACCAGGAACACCTTCCACAGGATGCCCAGAATGGCGTAGGTCTTGCCGGACTTGGTCATGTCGATGAAGGTGCCGCAGACGTACAGGGGCAGCAGCGGGATGATGACGCTGTGCAGCACCTGATCGATGATGCCGGAGAAATCCTTCATGCTATTATAAAGTGTATCACCGATGGTCTTGCCGCGCAAGGTGGACATGCACAGGCCCAGCACGAAGGCCAGCACCACGGCAGACAGGGTGTCCAGCAGCGGAGGGATGGAGATGGAGATGTAGCTGGCCAGAGAGTTGTCAGCTGTGGCGGCGATCTGTTCCAGAGCGCCTTCGCTCATGAAGCTGGGGAACAGGCTTGCGGACACCAGATAGGATGCCGAGCCTGCGATCAGGGTGGAGCCGTAGGCCAGAGCTACCGTGATGAGCAGCAGCTTGCCTGCGCCGCTCTTCAGGTCGGCAATGCCCATGGTGACGTAGGCCACGATCATCAGCGGGATGATGAACTTCAGGAACGAGCTGAAGATGCTGGATGCCGTGACGACGACCCGGCAGAACCACACCGGGAAGAACTGGCCGATGATGATGCCCAGCACGATGGCGATGAGCAGCTTCGGCAGCAGTCCGAGCTTGAATTTTTTCTTTTCCATAAGAATAAAATCCTCCTTTTCCTATCCTGACCTTTGTGCGGCACCTGACAGCGCTCTCTCCACCGCAGCCCGCACGGCCAGCCTTTCACGAAACGTCAAATTTTTACTTGACGTGTTGACACATTTAGTTTAACATAGACATATGCATGATTCAAATTCATAAAAATAAAGTTATAGTTTAAAAATCTTAATAGTAAAGGAGCTTTGCCATGGAAGTGCGCCAGCTGAACACCCTGATCCGTGCCGCCCAGTTCCAGAGCTTTTCCAAGGCAGCGGAAAGTCTGGGCTATTCCCAGTCTGCCGTTACCGTGCAGATCAAGGCGCTGGAAGAAGAGCTGGGCGTGCGCCTGTTCGACCGCATGGGCAAACGGGTGATCCTGACTGCACAGGGCCAGTGCTTTCTGGAATACGCCAACAGCATTCTGGACACCATCCACAACGCCCGCCGCGCCCTGAGCGAGGACGCCGAGCTGGAGGGCTGCCTGCACATCGGCACACTGGAATCCCTCTGCTTTTTCCGTCTGCCCGGCCTGATGCATCAGTTCCGGCTGGAGCACCCCAAGGTCAGCCTGCGGATCACTACCGGCTCCCCGGAAGAGCTCATTGAAAAAATGGAGCGCGGTCAGGTGGACCTGATCTGCATTCTGGACGAGCCCCGCTACTCCAACAGCTGGCACAAATGCAACGAGATCCCGGAAGAAGTGGTGTTTGCGGCGTCGCCGGACATCGATCTGGGCCACCCCGGGCCCTACCGGGTGGCAGAGCTTCTGGACAAGCCTTTTTTCCTCACCGAACGCAATGCCAACTATCGCCGCACCTTTGACCGGTTTCTGGCTTCCCGTCAGATCGAGCTGACCCCCAGCCTTGAGATCAGCGATACCTCCTTTATCATCAAGATGCTGGAGCGCTCCTCCGGCATCTCCCTGCTGCCGCGTTTCGCTGTGGCCGAGCCTGCGTCCAGAGGAGATCTGCGCATTCTGGAGGTGTCGGACTTCCGGCTGACCATGTACCGCCAGATGTTCTACCACAAGGATAAATGCTGCACCCGGGAAATGGACGCCTTCATCCAGCTGGCCTCCGGGCCGGACCTTCCGCTTTTATAATACAGATAATACAGAAAGCAGCAGACCCCCGGACGGTTCACCGCCCGGGGGTCTGCTGTGCTGAGGAGATTTCAGGAATTTGCAAAGCATTGCGCAGACTGTGTGCAGGCACAGCCCCGCAGATGAGGATGATCAGGCAAAGAAGGAGATGACCAGTGCCACCAGGAAGCCGACGCCGCCCACCAGAGTTTCCATGATGGTCCAGGTCTTGAGGGTGGTCTTTTCATCCATGCCCACCAGGCTCTTCACCAGCCAGAAGCCGGAGTCGTTGAAGTGAGAGCACACGGTGGAGCCGCCGGCGATGGCAGCGGTGACGCAGGCCAGATACAGCGGGCTCAGCTCGCTAATGCCGGGCATTGCGGAGATGATACCGGCTGCCATGGTCATAGCCACGGTAGAGGAACCAACCGAGATGCGCACCAGAGCAGCCACGATGAATGCCACCAGAACCAGCGGCAGGCTGGCGTTTGCCACGGCGTTGCCGATGACGTCGCCCAGACCGGAGTTCTGCAGCATGTAGCGCAGCACGCCGCCGCAGGCGGTGACCAGCAGGATCATGCCGGTGGGCTCAAGGGACTTGGTCATGATCTTTTCCAGCTGGGCATTGTTATAGCCGTGACGGGTGCCCAGCAGATACATGGCAGCGATGGTAGCCAGCAACAGAGCCATGAAGGGCTCGCCGAGGAAGGCCAGAACGGGCTGGATGCCAGCCAGAGCGGGTACCACCTTTGCCACAGAGTTTGCGATGATGAGGACCAGCGGGATCAGGATGATGCCCACGATGGTGCCGAACTTGGGCAGCTTGCTCTCATCGATGTCTGCCTGCTGTGCAACGTGCTCAGGCACCGCGATCATATACTTCTTGCCGCAGATGGAGCCCCAGATGGGACCGGCAGCGATCATAGCGAAGATGCCGCAGAAGATGCCGATGAGGATGACCCAGCCCAGATCAACGCCCAGCATGCTGGCCACCAGAACGGGGCCCGGCGTGGGAGGGATGAAGGCGTGGCCGACAGCCAGACCGGCCAGCAGGGGGATAACATAGTACAGGACCGAGCGCTTGGTGCGCTTTGCCAGCGAGAAGGCCAGCGGGATCAGGATGATCAGACCGGCATCAAAGAACACCGGCATGGCCACCACCAGACCCGTGATGCCCAGCGCCCATGCGGCTTTTTCGTCGCCGAACTTGCGCACCATGGTCACGGCCAGCGTCTGTGCGCCGCCGGATTCTTCCAGAATGGCGCCGAACATGGAACCAAGGCCCACCAGAAGGGCGATACCCTTTAAGGTGTTGCCGATGCCTTCGTTGACCGAGCCGATGATGTCAGACAGGGGCATACCGGCCATCAGGCCGATGCCCACCGCACCGATCAGGATGGAGATCATGGCGTGTACCTTGAACTTGATGATGAGAACGAGCAATAGGATCAGGCCTGCCACGGCAGCAAAAACCAGCCGTGCCGCATCGGGCGTTGCAACTGCTGTCATAGAAATTTCCTCCGTTTCGTGATTTTGGTTACACTTATCCAAGCCGTCCGAAAAAACGCACCGGACAGTTTACTTTCTGTTGTTTATGTGGAGTGGTTTACTCCATGTATGCACCCTTCATGGGGCTGACAGCGTGCTGAGAGTAGAGCTTCAGCAGGCCCTTGGTGTATTTGGGAGCCTTGGGCTTCCAGTTGGCACGGCGCTGGGCAAGGATGGCCTCCATCTCTTCGGGGGTCTTTTCCTCACCGTTCACGCCCACGATGGCCAGCTGACGGTTCGGCACATCGATGCGGATGAGGTCGCCCTCTTCCACCAGAGCGATGGGGCCGCCCACTGCAGCCTCCGGGCTGACATGGCCGATGACCGGGCCGCGGCTTGCGCCGGAGAAGCGGCCGTCAGTGATGAGCGCCACGCTGGAAGCCAGTTTCGGATCGGCGCAGATGGCCTCACCGGTGTAGAACATCTCAGGCATACCGCTGCCGCGGGGGCCTTCGTAACGGATGAAGATGGCGTCGCCGGGCTGGACCCGCTTGTTCAGAACAGCGCTGATGCATTCTTCCTCGCTGTCAAAGGGCTTTGCGCGCAGGGTGGCGTGGAACATGTTCTTGGGGCAGGCAGTGTGCTTGATGACACTGCCCTCGGGGGCCAGATTGCCCTTCAGGATAGCGATGCTGCCGTCGGTGCCCTTGGCGTTGTCAAAGCTGTGGATGATGTCCTCGCGGGTGACCTTGATGCCCAGACCCTTGGTCTTTTCCTGCAGGATCTCGTCGCAGTGCTCGTAGAAGCCGTTCTTCTTCAGCTCTTCCAAGTTTTCGCCCAGCGTCTTGCCGGTGACGGTCATCACGTCCAGATGCAGCATGGACTTGATCTCCTCCATCACCCGGGGCACGCCGCCTGCGTAGTAGAAGTACTGTGCGGGCCAATCGCCGGAGGGACGGATGTTCAGCAGGTAGTGTGCGCCGCGGTGCATCCGGTCGAAGGTGTCGGCGTCGATCTCGATGCCGAACTCGTGGGCGATGGCGGGCAGGTGCATGGTGGCGTTGGTAGAGCCGGAAATGGCGGCGTGCACCATGATAGCGTTTTCAAAGCTCTTCTTGGTCACGATATCCTTGGCGGTGATGCCCTTCCTGACCAGCTCCATCAACTGCTTGCCGGCATCGTAGGCGGCCTGCTTCAGCTCCGGGGCGGTGGCGGGCATCAGGGCGGTGCCCGGCAGCATCAGGCCCAGTGCCTCGGCCATGATCTGCATGGTGGAAGCGGTGCCCATAAAGGAGCAGGCACCGCAGCTGGGGCAGGCGTTGTGCTTGTAGTAGTCCAGCTGCTCGTTGGGGATGACGCCGGTCTTTTCCCATGCGTCGAACTTGCCGATCTGTTCCAGCGTCAGCAGATCGTTGATGGCGCAGGCGGGGTCGTTGACCACATACTTCTTGGGCAGGGTGTGGGCTTCCATCACGCCGCCGGTGACCACGATGGCGCTCATATCCTTCAGGCGGCCAATGCTCATCAGCATGGCGGGCATGGACTTATCGCAGCTGGCGATGAACACGCCGCCGTCGTACACGGTGGCGTTGGCCTGAGCTTCCACCAGATTCACGATGGCGTCACGGTGGGGCAGCGAGTAGTTGATGCCGTCGTGGCCCTGTGCGATGCCGTCGCACATATCGGTTGCAAAATAGCGTGCAGCCTTGCCGCCGTGGGTGTTGACTGCCTGTACAGCCTCCTTCACGAACTGATCCAGATGGGCGCTGCCGGGGTGGCTGTCGCCAAAGGTGCTCTCCACCATGATCTGGGGCTTGGAAAGGTCGTCCACCTTCCAGCCCATGCCGATCTTCAGCGGATCGTTTTCCGGTGCCAGTTTACGCACTGCCTGAGAACGCAGTTCCATGATCATACCTCCAAAATACTCTTTTTCTGCTTTGCAAATCGTCCTTTTGACTGTCGGACATCTTACATGTTCATTTTAATCGACTCCCGCCTCGTTTGCAAGTTGTCGCAGTCAGAACCCACTTTATGACAATAACCAGCCCAGTTTTTCGTGCATACTGCTCTGAAATCTTGGATACATCATACAATCCGAACCATTTTCCGACTTTTCTGTGTCATTCGTCTTAAAAAGTCATCAGACAACTTCAGGCATAAAAAGTCCCCGCACAGCGCAAGGTCTGTGCGGGGACGTAAAATGCAGCGGCGTCAGGTTTCCCATTCGCCGTCGTAAAGCTTTCGGATGCAGTTGCGGTTGAAATTCAGGTGCATCACCATGGCGGACCGGGCACCAATGGGGTCATGCCGGGCAATGGCTTCGGTGATCATGCGGTGGGTCAGGATGGTCTCCTCCGTCAGCTTTTTGTGGGTGACGTTCACGAACATCATGACCGCCGTATCGATAATGGGGATCAGCTGTTCCACCACCATGTTCTTGCTGCTCTCTGCAATGCAGGTATGGAATGCGATGTCGTCCTCAATGTACAGATCGCCGCTGTGGATCTTGTTCTCCACCCGGTCGCACAGGCGCTGGATGCGCTCGATGTCCTCGTCGGAGGCATTCAGCGCTGCCATCTCGGCCATACCCGGCTCCAGCAGCAGGCGCACATTCACCAGATCCAGCGCCAGCGCGTTCTTGTCCTGCACGCTGCGCAGATTCAGCGGGTCCGAAAGGCCCTTGGCGGTCGTGACCACATAGGTGCCGGAGCCCCGCCGCACCTCCACGATGCCCTTGCTGGACAGCAGCTTCACCGCTTCGCGCACGGTGCTGCGGCCCACGCCGAACTTTTCGCCCAGTTCAAATTCATTGGGCAGCTTGGTGCCCGGTTCCAGCGGCGTGTCCAGAATATAATGGTAGATCTCATCCTCCACCTGCTCGGCCAGAAGCTTATTTTTCAGATGGGAAAATTCGCTCATGGGTGCTCCCTCCCCTTTTTTGAGCTTATTATAAGGCAGCCGTGCAGGCAAAAGCAAGGGCCGTCCACTTTTTTGTTCCTGCGCAGCAGGCCCGGCAGGCAGACGCACCACTGCCCCCGCCCGCCGGGGGATAGGAGAAGTCCGGCAGACGAGGGCAGCAGTGCTGTATCAGGATAGAGAGATCGCTTAGTTTTTGCCCTTGGGCAGCAGACCGGCGCGTTCCAGAGCCGGACGCAGGGCAAGGTACAGGATCACCACGCACACGGTGGAAGCCACGCTGTTCACAAAGGTGATGCCGCCTGCAATTTTGGTCAGCGCCTGTGCCACAGTGTATTCCTGACCAAAGATGTACACATTGCGGAAGTAGCCAAGGAAGGGGTCGGTCAGCACGTTCAGGAACAGGCCGGAACCGGCAGAGACGATCACCTTTGCCAGATAGCCGGAGCTGTGTCTGTCCAGCTCGCGCAGCTTGAAGACCTTGTGCGCCACAGCACCGCAGGTGATGCCGATGATGAACTTCAGCACAAAGGTGGTGACGGCGTAGCCCGGGTCACCGGCCAGGATATCGGCCAGCGCCAGACCAATGGCACCGGCCAGACCGCCGGACACACCGTCCAGCAGCAGGGCGGTCAGGGCGGTGAAGGTGTTGCCCAGATGGAACGACGAGCCGCCGTAGAACGGCACACGGAAGAACAGATAGGCCACAAGGCTCAAAGCGGCCATGACACCGGTGAGGGCCAGCTCCTCGGTGGTGAAGGTGCGCTTGTACAGCACACTGCCAATGACGATGGCGATGACAACGACTGCCAGCAGCAGCCACATTGCAGTAGTAGACATGATTTACTTTCCCTCCAATTTTCCGTTCCCGCGGAGCCAAAGCCCTAAAACCTACATGGAAATCAACTTTTGCAGTTTAACCCAGAGCGAAAGCCTTCACCCCTTGGGGACAGATTTCCCCGTAAAACCTACAATCCTACTTGACATTTGGGTGTCCAGCGGGTATGCTCCTATTATACGCAGAACTGACACCATGAAAATACCCAGAACAAAGTTTTTTTATGGTATCAGTTTGGAGCAATGCCCAAACAGGAGGGATGATTTATGGTCCATCTGACCACAGCGCTGGACCCGTCTTCCAGCGTGCCGCTGTACGAACAGCTGTACCACAGCCTTGCCGGAGAGATGCGCAGCGGTACGCTTTCGGCAGGCGTCCGGATGCCCGGCAAGCGGCGTCTGGCGGCAGAGCTGTCCGTCTCGGTGAACACGGTGGACGCCGCCTATCAGATGCTGGCAGCGGAAGGATATCTGGAGTCCCGGGAGCGCAGCGGTTTTTATGTACAGGAGTATCTGGCCCTGCCCTCCCGCCCGGCCGGTCTGCCTCAGCCGCCTGCGCCGCCGGTGCCGCCCCCCGCGCCGCCGGTGCGGTACGACCTTTCCACCCGGGGCGTGGACCCGGGGCTGTTCCCCTTCCGCACATGGGCGCGGCTGCAGAAGGAGCTGCTGTACTCTTCGCCGGAGCTGCTCACCCACGGCGATGCGCAGGGCGACCCGGCCCTGCGGCGGGCACTGGCCGAATATCTTTCCGAATACCGGGGCGTGCAGTGCGGGCCGCATCAGATCGTGGTGGGAGCCGGTCTGGAATACCTGCTGAGCCTGCTGGCCCCGCTGCTGCCGGGCATGGCCGCAGTGGAAACGCCGGGCTACCCCCGCGCAAAGCAGGTGCTGGAAAACAGCGGCGTGCACTGCTGCTGCCTGCCGGTGGACGGCGACGGCCTCTCGGTGGAGGCGCTGAACCGGTCGGATGCGGCGGTGTGCTATGTCACGCCCAGCCATCAGTTCCCCACCGGCGTCACCATGCCGGCGGGACGCAGAGCCGAGCTTCTGCACTGGGCGGCCCGCAGGCCGGGCGGGCGGTACATCATAGAGGACGACTACGACTCCGAGTTCCGTTTTGACACCCGTCCCCTGCCCAGTTTACAGGGCATGGCGGGTGCAGACGGCCCGGTGGTGTACCTCTCCACCTGCTCCCGCAGTCTGGCCCCCAGCATCCGCATTGCCTATATGGTGCTTCCGGAACACCTTCTGCCCGCATGGAGAGAGAAGTACCGGCTCTATTCCGGCACCGTGAGCCGCTTTGAGCAGCAGACGCTGGCCCGGTTCATCACAGAAGGCTATTTTACCCGGCATCTGGCCCGGGAGCGGGTGGCCTACAAGGCCCGGCGGGACGCACTGGCTGCAGCGCTGACGGCAGCCTTCGGGCCGGAGGAGCTGACCCTTGCGGGCCTGCACACCGGTCTGCATCTGCTGGCAAAGCTCAGGGACCCGCCGCCGGACGATGCCCTGCGCCGTGCCGCCGAAGCCGAAGGCGTGCAGCTGGGCCTGCTGAGCGATTATGACCTGACCGGCGAAGCTCCCTCGGCGGCGGGCACGCTGGTGCTGGGCTACGGCTCCTTGAAGGACGAGGCCTGCGCCTCGGTGGGCGAAACGTTGAAAAAGGTCTGCACGGCGGCGCGGGAAGCATCCGTGACCGTGTAGGTGCCGCTGGCGGCATTCCACCGGCCAGGCAGAGCCTGCGCTTCCACGGCGGCGCCGTTGTTGGCCAGAAATTCCAGCGTGCGGCCCAGCGCGTCGTAGTCCAGCGCAGTCAGGTCGGTAAGCAGCAAAGAGCTGACGCCCCGCAGCGCGTCCGGCAGGGTGGTGGGCAGCAGCTCTGCATTCTGCCGGAAAAAGGCGTCCCACGTGGCTGCACGGGCCGCCGCAGTGCGCTGGGGCGAAAGCGCAGTGTCCGCCTGCAGCTGGCACAGAAACGCATGGGCGTCCCCGGCCGAAATGCCCTGCACCGCCCGGCTGCGGCCATAGCGGGCAAGCTCGTCTTCGGTCAGTGCGCCGGAAAAGCCGATCCGGATCGGGCCGTAGCGGCTGGCAATGCGCTCCAGCACATCGGGAGAGAAGGCCAGATACCGGGTATCCTCCGGCAGGGCAAGCACCTGCATCAGTGCTTCCCGGCAGCGGGCCGGGCCTGCAGCGGCATAGCACTGCGCAAGGGCCGCCTGCTCATCGGCAAAGGGCACCGTGAGCACAGCGGGCACACCGAGCAGATGCACGCAGTTCTGGCTGGCGTTCAGGTAGGCCAGCACAAAGCCGGGCTGTTCTCCGGAGACGCACAACAGCACCGTGAGCTGATCGGTCGTCCGGGGCAGCTGAACGGGCACGCCGCTCTCGCTGCGGGCCGCCTGCCGCAGCTGGGCACGCAGCTGCTGGCGGGACAGCAGCACCGTGCCGCCCACCAGCGGGACCAGAACCAGCAGCGACGCCAGCAGCGATGTCCAGAAAGGTCTCCAACCTCCACTGCGCATGGTACATACCGCCTTTCGGTTTTTGCATAAAGCTTTGGCCCGCAGGCAAGACTTTATGCAGAAAAGGAGGCGTTTGCAGATGAAAAACAACAAAGAGACCGCACCGATCACAGAGAAAGAGCGGGAGGACTTCTGGCTGGAGATCGGCCCGGCCAGTGCCTATTACGGCACAGATTCCTATGAAACAGCCAGAGAAAACGGCGATGCCAGCCCGGACGGGAAGCGGCTTGGCTTTGACGGCGCAGAGCCGGGCACCGGCCCCCGTGGAGCTGCGCCGGATAGCCCCGCACTGGAACCTTGGGATGATCTGCCGCCCATCGACCGGCCCTGAAAAGTCACACCAAAATAAAATTCATCTGTCTGCATAACAGATGAAAAAGCAGCATACGATATATAAAATGTCTTGCGCACAAGGACAGAATATGGTATAGTCTTTCTATCGCGCACAGCTGTGCGCCGGAAGAACTGAAAAAGACGTGTACGGCAGGCAGTGTCCGTGCACTCTGGAGAAGCCCGCGTTTCAGAGCGGCGGGTGCCGAAGGTGTAAGGCCGCAGGGAAAGGCGGCTGTATCTCTCAGGCAAAAGGACAGAGCCATCGTCTTTGCGCAATGGGGCGCAGCCGGGAATGCGGCGCGCCCCGGCTGCGGAAAATGAGAGCGTTCCGAATTTTGCGGGCAGAGCCTTTGGCGGGTTCTGTCCGCTTTTGTTTTGTGTATAGGGGGAAAAGAGAGAATGGTCGAGATGATCACACAGGTGAACAACGCCGTCAACGGTGTGGTGTGGGGGCCCTTTGGTCTGGCGCTGCTGTTCTGCACCGGCTTCTGGATGAGCGCCCGCACGGGCTTTTTCCAGTTCCGTAAAATGGGCTACTGGCTCCGGCACACCATCGGTGCGATCTTCACCAACAAGGACATCACCGCGCACACCAGCAAGGAGGATATGGCCATCAGCCAGTTCCAGAGCATGTGCACGGCGCTGGCGGGCACCATCGGCACCGGCAACATCGTAGGTGTGGCAACGGCCATCGTCTCCGGCGGCCCGGGTGCCATCTTCTGGATGTGGGTCATGGCATTGCTTGGCATGATGACCAGCTTTTCCGAGAATGTGCTGGGCGTCTACTTCCGCCGCAAAAACGAAAAGGGCGAGTGGTCGGGCGGTGCCATGTACTACCTCACCGATGGTCTGGGCGTAAAAAAGGGCTGCCGGCAGATCGGCAGAGTGCTGGCGGTGCTGTTTGCCTGCTTCTGCATCCTTGCATCCTTTGGCATCGGCAACATGAGCCAGATCAATTCCATTGCCGGCAATATGAACGCCGCCTTCGGCGTGCCGACCCTCGTCACCGGCCTGTGCCTGATGGTGGTCACAGCCCTCATCGTCATTGGCGGACTGAAGCGGGTGGCCGCTGTCACCGAAAAGCTGGTGCCGCTGATGGCACTGTTCTACATTGCAGGCGCACTTGTGATCGTGGTGCTCCACGCGGGCAATATCCCGGCAGCATTTTCCGCCATCTTCAGGGGTGCCTTCAACCTGAACGCCGCAGGCGGCGGTGCGCTGGGCTACGGCATCAGCCAGACCATCACATGGGGCTTCAAGCGCGGTGCCTTCTCCAACGAAGCCGGTCTCGGCTCTGCTGTCATGGTCAACTCGGCCTCCAACGTCAAGGAGCCGGTGCATCAGGGCATGTGGGGCGTGTTTGAGGTGTTTGCGGATACCATCGTGGTCTGCACGCTCACCGCGCTGGTCATTCTGACCACCGGCGTTGTGGATCTGCAGAGCGGTGCGGTGCTGGTCGGCGTGCAGGACAACGCGCTGGTGGGTCAGGCGTTCACCGCAGCCTTTGGCAGCTTCGGCCCCAAGTTCATTGCCATCTCCATCCTGCTGTTCGCCTACTCCACCACGCTGGGCTGGAGCCACTACGGCACCAAGGCTGTGGAGTACCTGTTCGGCGCCACCGGGAGCCGCATCTACAAGGTGGTGTTCGTGTGCATGACTGTGGTGGGCGCTACCATGAAGCTGGGTCTTGCGTGGGACCTCTCCGATACCTTCAACGGCCTGATGATGATCCCGAACCTCATCGGTGTGCTGGCCCTGTCCGGCACCGTGGTGGCTATTACCAGAAACTACTTTGACCGCAGGGTCAAGGGCAAGGACATCGAGCCCATGTGGTCGGCCTTCCCGGAATACCAGAAACAGGAAGAAGCGGAAGCCGCTGCAGAGGAAGCAGAGCTGGAAAAGGCCGCGAACAAATAAAAAAGAGACGCAGGGGCCGTCCACAAATCGTGGACGGCCCCTGCGTTTTATCATCATTCTTTTTCCAGCAGCAGGAACCGGAACGAGATCTCAGTCTCTAGCTCCGGCAGGGCGGCAAGACGTTCTGCACCGCCGCGGGGCGTTTTCCAGTAGTAAGGCGTCATGGCGAACAGGGCTTCCAGCTGGTCCTGCGGCACCGTGATGCGGCCCGACACCTCCCGCTCTCCAATGGCCCGGAAGCCTGCGTAGGCGATCTGTTGCACCGGGTTTTTATACGGCTTTTCGTAAAGCACCGCTTTCATCTGATAGAGGTGCTCCGCACCGGGCACCACGTAGATCATCCGCCCACCCGGGCGCAGCACCCGCAGGAATTCCTCCTGCGCAAAGGGCGAGAAGCAGTTCAGCAGCAGGTCGGCCCAGCCAGTGCGCACCGGCTGGCTGAAGCTGGACGCCACCGCATACTGTGCCGTGGGCAGGGCCTTTGCGGCCAGACGCACCGCAGGCTTTGCGATATCAAAGCCCGCCAGCTGCACCCGGCTGCCCTTTTCGGCAAAGGCCTGTGCGATGCAGCGGTCGTACCAGCCCTCGCCACAGCCCGCATCCAGCAGGTGCAGCGGCGCTTCCGGCGCGGCAGGCAGGCCGTATTCCAGACACAGCTCTCCCAGCGCCCTGCCGAAGATGCCGTAGTATCCGGCATTCAGAAACGCGCGGCGGGCCGCTACCATCTCTTTGCTGTCGCCGGGGGCCTTGGTGCGCATGCTCTGCACCGGCAGCAGGTGCCAGTAGCCTTCCTTCGCACGGTCGAAGCAGTGGCCCTTTGTGCATTTCAGGGTGCTGTCGCCGGTCAGTTTCTCCCCGCACAGCGGGCACTGCCATGGGGCAAACGGTTCATTTTTGCTCATACTTCGTCGCTGTGGTCCTCAATGGGGGCAGTTGCGCCGCCGTGGGCATTCATATATTCCTCAAAGTTGGTGAACTTCTGCTGCGGCGGGCGGCGGCTGATGAGCACCAGACCCGGGTCTTCGTCCCGTACAGCGGCACGGCTGCGGCGGCCGGACTCCGTTTTGGGTGCGCGGGCCGCTGCGGGCTGGGCGCTGCGGGGAGCGTTCTGACGGCTGCGGGGGCCGTTGTTTGCGCTGCGGCTCTGCTCCGCGTTCTGGTTCTGGGCGGCAGGCTGACCGTTCTGGCGTGCCGGGCGTTCATTGCGGCGGCCGCGCGGGCCCTGACTGCCGCCGGACTGCTGTGCAGGCTGCGCGGCGGTGCGGATGGCCGGGGCAGCAGGTGCAGCCGGGGCCTTCTTGGCCGGGCGCAGCGGCGTGGCCTCCGGCGCACTGACAAAGTGCGGGTCAAACTTGGGCTGTGCATTGCTGCCGCGGGCAGGAGCATTCTGTTCCCGGCGCGGGCGGCTGCCAGTATTGGAACGGCGGTCGCTGCTGCGTCCGCCGGAAGTGCGCTTGGTATCATCCATGAGTGGTTCCTCTTTTTCGATTTTTACAGGCTTCGCCTGCACTTTGGGTGCGGGTGCGGCCTTTTTTTCAGGCTTTGCTTCGCTTTTTGCAGGCTTTGCCTGTTTTGCGGCCTGCTTTTCTGCCGGTTCGGCGGCAGCGGCCTTGGGCTTTTTGCCGCGCACGGGCGGCTCCGGGCGCACCGGCGCGGGCACACCGTCCCATGGGTGGCCGCTCACCACAGGGATCTTGCGGCGGTTCAGCTTTTCGATGCCCGCCAGATACTCCTGCTCCTCGGGTGCGCAGAAGCTGACCGCCGTACCGTCGGCACCGGCACGGGCCGTGCGGCCGATGCGGTGCACATAGGTCTCCGGCACCTCGGGCAGGTCGTAGTTGAACACGTGGGACAGCTCGCTGATGTCGATGCCGCGGGCGGCGATATCGGTGGCTACCAGCACCTTGGTCTTACCGGCCTTGAAGTTTTCCAGTGCGGTGACGCGGGCGGTCTGGCTCTTGTTGCCATGGATGGCCGCAGCCGGGATGCCCTGCTTTGTGAGGTCTTTTGCGATCTTATCCGCGCCGTGCTTGGTGCGGCTGAACACCAGCGCATTCACCACCGGGGGCTGCAGGTTCTTGATGAGCCAGGGCAGCAGGAATTTCTTGTTGCCCTTTTCCACATGATACAGGCTCTGCTGGATGCGGTCCACGGTGCTGGACACCGGGTCCACCTTCACAAAGGCGGGCTTGCGCAGGATGCCGGCCGCCAGCTGCTCGATCTCGGTGGGCATGGTGGCGCTGAACATCAGGTTCTGGCGCTCCCCCGGCAGCTTTGCGATCACCTTTTTCACGTCGTGCACAAAGCCCATATCCAGCATCCGGTCGGCTTCGTCCAGCACAAAGATCTCAAGGTCCGACAGGTCGATGAAGCCCTGCCCGATCAGGTCGTTGAGCCGTCCCGGGCAGGCAATGAGGATGTCTACCCCCTTTTTGAGCGCTTCCACCTGCGGTGCCTGCCCCACGCCGCCAAAAATGACGGTGCTGCGCAGCTTGAGATACTTGCCGTAGGCGTCAAAGCTTTCGCCGATCTGCAGGGCAAGCTCACGGGTGGGGGTCAGGATCAGGGCGCGGATGGCCCCCTTTCTGCGGGGCGCATTGGCCGTGAGCCGGTCCAGCATGGGCAGCGCAAAAGCAGCCGTCTTGCCGGTACCGGTCTGGGCGCAGCCCATCAGATCCCGGCCGGACAGCACCGGCGGGATCGCCGCCGCCTGAATGGGCGACGGGGTCTCATAGCCTGCTTCCTGCACAGCGCGCAGGAGCGGGGCGGACAGATTCAATTCTTTAAAAGTCATGGTTCTCCTAATTATTTCTCATGTGATTCGTTCGGCACACAAACCCTCTCCGGCTCGCGTTCGCTCGCCAGCTCCCCCGAAGAGGGAGCTTTTACAAGAAGGATCACTTTTGTGCACATCCCGAAGAGCTCCCCCCTTTGGAGGAGCTGGCAAAACCGTCAGGTTTTGACTGAGAGGCTTATTCCGTAATTTTCCGGCACTCCACGTAGTACCGCTTTTCCTCGGCGTGGCCCATGCTGAAGGTCTTGCGCGGCAGCACGCCGCCCATCACAACGCCCTTGAACAGGTCGCTCTTGGCAAACGGCGGCATCAGAAAGGCCACAGCACCCTTTTTGCACAGGGCGCGGACGGCAGGCTCGTCGTGGACATAATCCACCCGTGCCTCCGTGTGGCGTTCCATATAGTCCGCAATAAAATCGTCGATGGTGCCCACGGTCAGCGGCTCGGTGGGGTTCTCGAAGCTGAGCACGTTGGACATGTGCGGCCCTGCCAGCGTGAAGGGCTGCTGCTTGCTGCCGCCGAAGCAGCAGCCGGCCATATTGGAGTCGCTCCACGTGATCAGGCTCAGCAGCACCGTGGCGCAGTCCACATTGAACAGCACCCGGTGGATGGGCTCGATCTCGATGGCGGGCGAGTGCACATTGCACACCTCGGCCAGACACCAGCGGGCGGGATGCACCGCGGCCTGCTCCGGCGTCAGGGTCTTTTTCAGCTCCTCCCAGCAGGCCTTTGCGGTGGCCAGCGAATGGTTGCCGTCGCCCACGGCCAGCGTCAGCGGGTCGCGGCGGGTGGCATCCGGATACTTTTTGTCAAACTCTTCCTGACTGCCCAGCACGGCCAGTGCATCCTCGATCTGCGCGATGAGGGCAGGGTCTTCCACGGCCCAGCCCGCAATGTGGCCGCCGTTCAGCATCAGTTCGCCCTCGTATACCTTGGGCAGCTCCTGTTTGTGCGCTGCCACCGGCTCGATGAGGGTGCAGCCCGGGTCATCGGCCAGCATCATGATGTGAGGCGTTTCCAGACTGGCACCGGTGCGCACCTTCATGCGGGGCGGGATGCGGCTTTCCACGGTGCTCTCGCTGGGGCGCACCGTGCATTTCTCGCCCCGGCGGTAGCTGTAGGCTTCCAGATCCACCATGCCCACAAGGCCCTGCCGCACCTTGCCGCTCTGCTCGGTGCGCTCTACGTAGATAAAGCCGTCCACCGCGCGGGTGAGCACATTCTGTGCGTAATCGTCCATGGCGGCGTGGATCTTTTCAATGCGGGCGTCCGCATCGCCGTCCTCCAGATAGACCTCCGGCAGGATCAGGTTCAGGGTGCTGGGACTGCCCGCTGCTGCGGCCTCGGCCTTCTGCCAGTAATCCCGGTCACTGGTGAACTGGTCGCAGGCGATGCAGCCCCACTTTTCCAGCGGGATCTGTGCCGAAGGCAGAAGGATATGGGCCGGTGCAAAGCAGGATTTGGTATTCATAGCAGATTCCTCCCTCTTATAAAACCAGAGACGTTACTGGAAAATGTCGGCGCTGTGCAGCACCAGATGCTGCACGCCCTGTCCGGCGGCAGACTGCTCCAGCGCAGTGCGGCTGTCGGCGTCCACCGCCTTGTCTGCCGTCACCAGCAGGTTGTCCATGCCCAGCGTCACAGCGGGCACATCCAGCGACACGCTGTTGGTGTTGCACTGATCCAGCGTGTAGCTGAACCACAGGGTCATGCTGCCCGCAAAGCGGCTCTGCAGGGCGGCGATATCCGCCTTGAGCTGATCCGCGCGGGAAACGCCGCTGGTCTCGCCGTAGTCCTGTTTGCGGCTGAGCTTCGGGAACTGGACATTGGTCAGGACCACCTGCTCAAAGCCCATGCCCTGCACCTCGGCCACAAGGTCGCCTACATATTCCACTGCCGCAGCGGAGTAGGGGTTCAGCCATGCATTGCCGTCCTTCTGGGCGTCCAGCCACAGGCCGTCGCCGTAGTGGATGGCCATGCTGCGGTCGGTGCGGGAGGAGATGGGGTCCTTAAAGGCTGCAAGCTGGGCCACAGGGATCACGCCCTCTTCCCGGAAGATGGCCGCGATGCGGGCCGGGTCCACGGTGGTACCGGCAATGCTCTGGGCGGCAGCCGGCACCTGCGAAGCGTAGCAGATGCTGCCGTCCGGTGTTTTCAGGGTCACAAGGCCGTAGTCTGCCCCCTGTGCCTTGAGCTGCTGTGCCGCCGCACGGATGGCCGCGTCATCGGCAAGGGCGCTCACGTCCACCGCAGCCCAGCTGCCGCCGGTGACGGCCCTGCCGTCCAGTCCCTTGGGCTGTTCCGGCTCCGGCTGGGACGAGGCCGCTTCCTCTGCCGCCGCAGATGCAGCCGCTTCGGAGGAAGCCGCTGCGCGGGATGCAGATTCCGCTTCCAGATCCCGGTTCTTCACCACGGTGTACCAGGTGTGCGTGGCCCAGTCCAGCACATGGGGTGCTGCCAGCCATGCCGCGCCCAGCACCACCAGCACCAGCACCAGGATGCCGACGCCGCGCTTGATGCGGGCGCCCCGGCTGTAGAAGCTGCGGTGGTAGCGCTTGACCTTCTGCCGTTTATACTTTGCCATTGTCGATCCTCCTCCCTGCAAAAATCACAGGATCACAGAATGTCCGGTAAAACCATAGATCGCCAGTGCCAGCACACCGATGTACACCAGTGTGATGGGCAGGCCGCGAAAGGCTTCCGGGATGGCCTTGCTGCGCAGGCGGTGGCGGGCTTCCGTTACCAGCAGCACCGCCAGCACATAGCCAAGGCCGCTGCCCAGACCAAACCCGAGGGACTGGCCCAGCGTAAAGCTCTGGGTGCGCTCCACCAGCACGGTGCCCAGCACACAGCTGTTCAGGCCTGCCAGCGGCACGATGCGCAGCAGTGCACTGCGGTGCGGCAGGCCCTTTGCCAGCCACAGCACCGCGTGTTCCAGCAGGCACACCACGGCGATGCTGGCAATATAGACCAGCGGGCGCAGCTGGACACGGTTTGCCAGCGGCGCGATCCGGCTGCCGGCATACCATGCAAAGGGCGTTACCAAAATCTGGGTGATGCACAGCTGCATGCCGAATAGCCAGCTGCTGGTGCGGTCATCACCCACCAGCTGCACCAGACGGGACACGCCCAGTGCACGGGTAAAGACGGCATTCTGTGCGAACACCGCCAGCAGTGCATAGTTGAAGAACACTGCACTGGTTGTAACAACATCTTTCATCCTTCGCGGTCCGCCTCCTTCTGGGAATGCACATCCACAAGGTTGCCCGCCTCTTTGGTGAGATATGCCCTGCGCTTTGCGGCCAGCGCACGCCATACCGCGCAAAGCACGCCCAGCACGATAAAGCCGCCCGCCGGCATCCCGGCCATGGGCAGCACCGGGCGGCTGACTGCCACGCCGAACACGGTGCCTGCGGCCAGCCATTCACGGATGCAGCCCAGCAGCACCAGCAGCAAAGCATAGCCCACGGTGATGCGCAGGCCCTTGGAAACGGCCTTGCGCACCGTCTCCTGTACGCGGCCGAAACGGTAGGTCAGCAGCGGCTCCACCGTGAGCATGGGCAGATAGATGCCAAGGCTCAGCAGGCCGGTGCCGAACAGCATGTTCAGGATGGGGTACACCGCCAGATACACCACAGCAGTGCTGAAGCCGTACACCAGTGCACGGGGCAGCAGCTTTTTCTGCAGCGTTTCCGGGGCAGGGTCCTCGTCGTACAGGGGCACAAGGCGGCTCAGCAGGCAGGCCAGCACGCGGGAGGGCACCAGCAGCAGCGCCACCGCCGCCGCCAGCATCACCGCATTCTGGCCGCTGGTGGCAAGCACCACCAGCGGGGCCAGACCCATGCCCTGCATGACCACCGGGTTATTCAGGAACACCCGGTCATGGTGGGCAAATTTGCCGGGGTCTTTTACGATCAGTTCAGCCGTTGCGCGTCTCATTGTGCTGCCCCCTTTCCGGCATCTGCCTGCAGATGGGTCAGGTGATACAGCTTTGCCTCGGTGCGGTCGATCCATGCCGACACACTGTTGACCACCAGCAGCGCAAAGCATACGCCGGTCTCATACACGCCGTAGTAGCGGAAGCCCATGCTCACAACGCCCACCAGCACGCCGTACAGGATGCGGCCCATGCGGTGATGCACACAGGTATAGGGTTCGTTGAGCAGGAACACTGCGCTGAACAGGATCGCGCCGGTGAGCAGCTCGTCCCGCACGCACCGCAGGCGGGGCAGGATATTTGCCAGCACGGCACTGTCGGCCAGACCCGCCTGCCGCGGGAAGAGGAAGGCGATCAGCGCACAGGTGAGCAGAAAGCTGACCGAGGCAGACATGTGGGCGTCCTTCTGGGTCCACAGGAACAGGCCGCAGGCCAGGATCACCAGCGCCGCGCCGGTGCCCATGGGGGCGGCATACTCGCCCAGACTCAGCACCAGCGAACGGATGTTCAGCATACCGCCGCTGCGCAGGGTGTCCTCAATGGTGCTGGACACCGGCACCATGGAAGCGTCCCACAGGGGGATGCTGGTGTAGGGCTGGGGGTAGCGGAACACCTGCTCCGGCCATGACACCGCCGCCACCACATAGCCCACAGCGGCGGGGTTGAAGGGGTAGCTGCCATAGCCGCCGAAGATCTCCTTGCCGATGAGCACACCGGCAAGCACTGCGATGATCAGAACATAGATATCCACTGTTACCGGCATCAGCAGGGCGATGACGAGTGCAAAGCTCTCGTTGGAAAAGTCACCGGCCTGATACACGCGGCGGCGCAGCAACGAAACAAGACGGTCGCACAGATTTCCGGTGAGCACCGCGATGCCGCACAGTAGCAGCGGGCGCACACCGTACAGGAAGCAGGCCATCCACAGCACCGGCACTGCCATAAAGCAGATATGCTTATAGTAGCGGCCGGTCTTCTGGAGCTGCGCTTCCTGTTCCCGGATCAAAGATTCATCCATAAATGGTTTTCCTTTCAAGGGTCAAAGGCTGGCGAGGTGCTGCACCGCTGCAGCAGGGTCTGCTGCACCGAACACCGCACTGCCCGCCACCAGAATATCGGCACCCGCTTCCACGCACTGGGGCGCGGTGGTGCTGTCCACACCGCCGTCCACTTCCAGCAGGTAGTGTGCGCCGCGTGCCGCGCGCTCCGCCTTGAGCCAGCGCAGCTTGTCCAGCGCCGAGGGCATGAACTTCTGCCCGCCGAAGCCGGGCTCCACGCTCATCACCAGCACAAGGTCCAGCTGGTCAAGATAGGGTGCCAGCGCCTGCGGGTCGGTGCCGGGCTTGATGGTCAGGCCCACCTTGCAGCCCAGCGCCTTCACGGCGTCGATGGTGGCCTGAATATCGTCCTCGCACTCAAGGTGGAAGTTGTACAGGGTGGCACCCGCCTTGATGAAGGGCTCCGCATACTGCAGCGGGTGGCTGATCATCAGGTGCACATCATAAAAAGCATCCGGCAGGTTTTTGTGCAGGCTCTTGAGCACCGGCACGCCAAAGCTGATGTTGGGCACAAAGTGGCCGTCCATCACATCGTAATGCAGCATCTGTGCACCGGCGTCCAGCACCATGCGGCAGTCTGCACCCAGTTTGCCAAAATCAGCAGAAAGAATCGAAGGACTTACGATCGCCATATTCTATCTTTACGCTCCGTTATTTTATAGTTTATTATTCCCCATCGTCCCGCTGCTGTGCCGGTTCACGGCCTTTGAAACAGCATGGACATGGTTATCTTTTAGTTTACATGAAAACGCCCAAAAAATCAAACCCGCCAACGGCTTTTTCACCGAAATGACGTATTTGGAAAGATCTGTCCATTTGCGGCATTTCTTTTATCAGCCAAACCATTCAGAATGGCCTCCGCTTCGCTCTGGCCATAGTCAGCGGAAATTTGATTTTCATTTCGCGTTTGTCGCGCTCTGCTGAGCGCGACAAACGCATTTTCACGAAAAAGGTCGGTACGGAAACCTGCATTTTCCAGCCTTGCTGCGCGGATTGCTCCCGCAAGGTAACAGCGGCAGCAGATGCCTTTTATCCTGACGGCCCTTCCTGTGAAAACGCAATTCAGAAAAGCCCGCAGGCTTTTCTGAATTGCAAATATAAAAATTTTCTTCCTTACTTTATAGCCAAAGCGAACGCGTCGGCTATTTTTAATCGTTAGCACAACAAACAGCCAGACCGCCCCGCTCCATGGGACAGTCTGGCTGGAAGTTCATTCTACGGGCTTCATGCTGGCGGGGTCTTCCACAACGGGCTCTCCGCCGGCCTCATCCGGCAGGCGCTTCATGCCGCCGGGGTTCGGTGCCACGGTGGGCAGGGTGAACACGAACCGGCACCACTCGCCCTGCTGGCTCTCCACCCGGATCTGCCCGCCGGAAAGGTTCACCAGCACCTTGCAGATGTTCAGGCCCAGACCCGCGCCCCGGGCGTGCAGGCCGCGGGAGCGGTCCTCCTTATAGAACCGCTGGAACACGTAGGGCAGCGCCTCCGGGCTGATGCCCTGACCGGAGTTCCAGATGGAGATCTCGGCTTCCGGGCCCAGCTTTTCCACCCTGAAGCGGATGGTGCCCCCTGCCGGGGTGAACTTGATGGCGTTGTCCAGCAGGTTATACACCACCTGATGGATCAGGTCGGGGTCGGCGTAGACCAGCACCTTTTCGTCCATGGTCAGGCCGTCGATGTCGATCATGCCGTCGTTGATGCGCTGCTCTGCCGACAGCGCCACGCCGGTGATGGTCTCCCAGATGTTGAACATCCGGGCGTTCACCTGATATTCGCCGCTTTCCAGCTTGGAGAGATCCAGCATGTTCTGGATGAGCCGTGCCAGACGGCCCGTTTCCTCGCTGACCAGCTGCAGGTAGTGGTTCTGCATATCCGGCGGGATGGTACCGTCCAGAATGCCGTCCACAAAGCCCTTGATGGTGGTCATGGGGGTGCGCAGCTCGTGGGCGATGTTGCCCATGAACTGGCCCCGGGAGTTGTCGTTCATCTGGATGTTGTCCGCCATGCGGTTGAAGGTGCGGGCAAGGTCTGCCACCTCGCCTTCGCCCTCCACGCCTTCCACACGGACCGAAAGGTCTCCGCCGCCAAAGCGCTGGGCGGCGTCCGTCACCTTCTGCAGCGGGTCGGTGAGCTGGCGCATCAGGATCTTGGTCAGGATGCTGGCGCACAGCAGCATCACGCAGGCCGACAGCAGAAAGTTGGACCAGAACTGCTGCTTGAACTGGGTCAGCTGCTCGCCGGAAGAGCACAGGAACAGGTAGCCGCTGGGCTGGCCGTGCTCATTGCGCATTTCGCTGACCGTGATGTAGCTTTTCCCGTCCAGCATACCGTCCAGCGTACCGAACACATGGTAGTAGTCCGCATCGGCAGTGTCGATCTTCTCCATCATTTCTTCCGACACGGTCAGGCTTTCCAGCTTGTCCGGGCTGGAGGCGATCATCACCCGGCCGTCGTTGTCGGTAAAGAACAGATAGGCCTCTGCGCTCTCGCCGATGATCTCCAGCTTGGTGCTCAGTGCGTCCAGCTCGTCGCCTTCCGGCAGCTCCGCCTGCTGGACCAGATACTGGGCCGTGCGCTGGGTGACGCCCACCACCTGATCCAGTGTTTCGTAGCGGTCCTTGGCAAAGTAGTTTTTGAACAACACCCACTCCGAAGCTCCCATCAGCACGATGCCCAACACCATCAGGGTGGACACCAGCGAGAAGAACGCCACTGAGATACTTTTGCGCATTACTGACGCACCTCGAACTTATAGCCAACGCCCCATACGGTCTTCAGCTCCCATTTGTCGGAAGCACCGGCCAGCTTCTCGCGCAGGCGCTTGACATGCACATCAATGGTGCGGCTGTCGCCGTAATACTCAAAGCCCCACACCTCGTCCAGCAGCTGGTCGCGGGTGTAGACGCGGTTCGGATGGGAGGCCAGACAGTTCAGCAGTTCCAGCTCCTTGGGGGGAGCCTCCACCACCTTGCCCTTGACCCGCAGCTCGTAGCTGTTCATGTCCAGACGCAGGTTGTCGAATTCGATCACGCCCTCGGTGCTCTCGGCAGCGGCGGTGGTGGTCTGGCAGCGGCGCAGCACCGCCTTGATGCGGGCCACCACTTCCTTGGCATCAAAGGGCTTCACCATGTAATCGTCTGCACCCAGTTCCAGCCCCAGCACCTTATCAAAGGTCTCGCCCTTGGCCGTGAGCATCATCACCGGAGTGTTGCCCGCCTTACGGATGCGGCGGCAGACCTCCAGCCCGTCCATCTTGGGCATCATCACATCCAGCAGCACCATATCGGGCTTGACCTGATTGAACTTTTCCAGACCTTCTTCGCCATCGTTTGCCACCGTGACCTGATAGCCCTCCTTGGTCAGGTACAGCCGCAGCAGCTCGCAGATATTGGTATCGTCGTCCACAACGAGGATCTTTTCGTTGGCCATAATGATTTCCTCCCATTTTATCGGATGCCCGCCGGGGCGGACAGAGCAGCAAAGTATTCCACTTCTTATTATACGGAAGAGTTATGACAAAATAAAGAAGGATTTGTATGATTTTTTCACAATTCCGGCCCGGCCTTACTCGATCATCAGCCGGATGATCTCCTCATTGGTCTCCTTCATGCCGTCCTTGCCCAGACGCCCGATGCCCTTGATGGTGGTCTCGATGTCCTTCATCACGATGCCGTCGCCGCCCTTGAACTCCTGATGGCACTTGTACATGTTGTAGCCAAGCAAGGCCGCATCCACCGAGGATGCGATCTTTGCCGCGCAGGAGGCCTTTGCGCCGTCGCACACGATGCCGGACACGATGGCCAGCGCATTGACCACCGTGTGGATGGCGGCCTGATAGCCGTCGCCGCACAGATATACGATGCCCGCGCCTGCGCCCGCACCGGCGCTGACTGCGCCGCAGTAGGCGGACAGGGTGCCGATGCCGGTCTTTTCGTGGATGGCCACCAGATTGGAAATGATAAGGGCACGGTAAAGCTTTTCCTTGCCGCTGTGCAGCTCCTTGGCGTATTCAATAAGCGGCACCGAGCAGGTGATGCCCTGATTGCCGCTGCCGGAGTTGATGATGACCGGCAACTCGCAGCCGTTCATGCGGGCGTCCGATCCGGCGGCCGCCTTGGCCTTGGCCCGGATGGACACATCATTGCCGTAAGTAGAAAGCAGCACCCGGCCGATGTTTGCGCCATAGTCGCCCAGAAGGCCCTCCTCTGCAATGGCGTTGTTGTAGCGGATCTGGCGTTCCAGCAGGTCCGCCACATCCTGCAGGTCGGCGGTCTCGGCAAAGTCCCAGATGTCCTTCATGTTCAGCAGGCTGCGGTCGGCCCGGCTGTCCCGCCGGGCCTCCTCGTTCAGCAGCGGCTTTTCGTAGAGCACCCTGCCGTTCTTTTCGATCAGGCAGATGTTGGTGTGAAAATCCGCAATGCGCACCTTTGCGTAGGAATCCCCGCTGCGCTCGGTAACGATGATATCGAACACATGCCCCTGCTCGATGTGCTGGATGGAAATGGGCACCGTCTGCAGATAGTCCCGGATGGCAGTCTTCTTGTCCTCGCTGACCTCCGAGATCACTTCCAGCTCCTTTTCTGCCGAGCCGGCGATGATGCCCGCTGCCACAGCGGCTTCCATGCCTTTCAGGTGGCCGGTGTTGGGCACGATGACGCTCTTCACGTTTTTGATGATGCTGCCGCTCACCTGCAGCTGCACGCTCTCGGGCAGTGCGCCCAGCACCTCGCGTGCCCGGGCCGCAGCATAAGCCAGTGCAATGGGCTCTGTGCAGCCCATTGCCGGGATGAGCTCCTCTTTTAATATTTCCACATACGCCTGATAGCGCGGATCACTGCGTTCCATGACGGTTCCCTGCCTTTCCTGTCGATTCGATATTTACCAACAGGAGTAGTATACTATAGAACCCGCACAATGTAAAACAAATTCTTTCCCGCCCGCAGGACCGGCTATTGCAAAGCGCAGACCGCAGAAGTAGAATAGGAGCATCCAAACCGATAAATCCATGGAGGGTCTTCCAATGATCGAAAAAGAAGTACAGGAGCTGCTGTCCTTCATTGACGGCAATCCTACCGCATACCACACCACTGCATCCGTCCGGAACATTCTGCTGAAGGAAGGCTTTTCCGAGCTGCTGGAGAGCCGCCGGTGGCAGCTGGAGCCCGGCAGGAGCTATTTCGTCTGCCGCAACGGCTCCAGCATCCTTGCGTTCCGCATGGGAGAGCAGCTGGAAAACTACAGCTTCAACGTGGCTGCTGCCCACACGGATTCCCCCTGCTTCCGCATCAAGGAAAACGCCGAGATCCACATGGGCCGGAAGTACACCAAGCTGAACACCGAGGGCTACGGCGGCATGATCTGCTCCACATGGATGGACAGGCCGCTGTCGGTGGCAGGCCGCGTACTGATAAAGGAGAACGATGCCATCACCTCTCGCCTGCTCACGCTGGACCGCGACCTGCTGATGATCCCCAGCGTAGCCATCCACATGGACCGCGAAGTCAACGACAGGGCTTCCTACAACAAGCAGGTGGATATGCTGCCTTTGCTGGGCGGTGCCGCCGAGGAAGGCGTGCTGAAAAAGCTGATCGCCGCCGAGCTGCAGGTGGCAGAAGAGCAGATCCTTGGCAGCGACCTGTTCCTCTGCATCCGTGAAAAGGCCGCCGTCTGGGGCTGCAATGAGGAGTTCATCTCCTCCGGCCGTCTGGACGACCAGCAGTGTGTGTTCGGCATCCTGAAAGGTTTTCTGAACGCACACAGCACCCAGTCCATCAACGTTGCCGCCTTCTTCGACAACGAAGAAGTGGGTTCCGGCACCAAGCAGGGCGCAGCTTCCACCTTTCTGTACGATGTTCTGCACCGCATCGCGCAGAACATCTGCCCCGGCGATGAGGACTTCCACCGTGCGGTGGCGTCCAGCTTCATGTTCAGCGCCGACAACGCCCACGCCGTGCACCCCAACCACCCGGAATATACCGATGTGAACAACTGCACCTACATGAACGAGGGCGTTGTGGTCAAGGTCCACGCCGGCCAGAAGTATACCAGCGACGGTATGAGCATGGCCGTGGCCAAAGAGCTTGCCGCCCGCGCCGGTGTCCCGCTGCAGTATTTTGCCAACCGTTCCGATAAAGTCGGCGGCAGCACTCTGGGCAACCTTGCCATGGCGCAGGTGTCCATGAACTGCGTGGACATCGGCCTGCCGCAGCTGGCCATGCACTCCTGCTACGAGACCGCCGGTGCCCGGGACACCGTTTCTCTCATCCGGCTGATGGAGGAATTCTACGCCAGCCACTTTGAAGAGACCGCATCCGGCACTCTTACCATCAGCAAGTAAGGCCCGTACAACCTGAATTATAAGGACCGCTCTTGGAAAAGCAGCACTGCTCTTCCAAGAGCGGCTTTTCGTTTCCACTTAAGTGAGTATTGAGAAAAAACGTCCATTGTGCTACAATTATCCTGTTATAATATCGCTTTTTACCGCAGCGTAAAATCTTTTTCGCAAGGAGTATAATAAAATGAAATTAGGTATCGTCGGCCTGCCGAATGTCGGCAAGTCCACTCTGTTCAATGCCATCACCTCCACCAAGAATGCAGAAGCCGCAAACTATCCCTTCTGCACCATCGAGCCGAACAGCGGCATCGTGGCCGTGCCGGACAAGCGTCTGGACAAGCTGGCCGAGATCTGGCAGACCAATAAAAAGACCCCTGCCATCGTGGAATTCGTGGATATCGCAGGCCTTGTGAAGGGTGCCAGTCAGGGTGCGGGTCTGGGCAATAAGTTCCTGGGCCACATCCGCGAGTGCGACGCCATTGTGCATGTGGTGCGCTGCTTTGACGATGACAACATCATCCATGTGGTGGAGGATGTTTCCAAGGCCGAGGCCGTGGACCCCATTGCCGACATCGACGCCATCGACTACGAGCTGATCCTGTCCGACCTTGAGGTGGTGCAGAACCGCGCAGGCCGCATGGCAAAGGCCGCCAAGAGCGGCAACAACAAGGGCGCTGCCGCCGAAGCCGCATGGCTGCAGCAGCTGGCCGACCACCTGAGCGCCGGCAAGCCTGCCCGCAGCTTCGATTTTGACGAGAGCGATGCCGAGCAGCAAGCTGTTCTGCACGAGATGGGTCTGCTGAGCGCTAAGCCGGTGCTGTACGCCTGCAACGTGGGCGAGGACGACCTGATGGAGGGAATCGAAAACAACAAGTATGTCCCGCTGGTGGCCGCACGCGCCAAGGAAGAGGGCGCACGCTACATTCCCATCTGCGCCAAGACCGAGGAGGATATCGCCGACTATTCCCCCGAGGAAAAGAAGGCTTTTCTGGCCGAAATGGGCATCGAAGCCAGCGGTCTGGACAACCTCATCACTGCCAGCTACGACCTGCTGGGCCTGATCTCCTTCCTGACCGACGGCAAGAAGGAGTGCCGCGCATGGACCATCCGCAAGGGCACCAAGGCCCCGCAGGCTGCCGGCAAGATCCACAGCGATTTCGAGCGCGGCTTCATCCGTGCCAGCGTCATTGGCTACAGCGATCTGGAAGCCAACAACTTCGATTACGCCGCCGTCAAGGCCAAAGGCCTGCAGCGCACCGAGGGCAAGGAATATGTTGTCAACGACGGCGATGTGATCGAATTCCTGTTCAACGTCTGATATCGAAATAGCAGCCATATAAAACTCTGCCGGGCTTGCCCTCTCCGTCTGCTCACTGCGTTCGCATCCACCTCTCCCAAAGGGAGAGGCCTTGGCACAGAGATAAAGTTTGCCGCCACGACCCCACCTGTGAAAATAGCGTTTGTTGCGGCCCGCAGGCCGCAACAAACGCGAAATAAAAATATTCTTTCCGCTGTACATGGCCAGAGCAAAGCGGAGGCCATTCAAAATCGTCCCGCCATCCGTAAGGACGCTGAAAAAATCAATCCTACTATAAAAGGAGTTCACCATGATTTTTGGTATTATGGGCGCAATGCCCGATGAAGTCGATCAGCTGTGTGCAAAGCTGGAAAACGTCACCGTGGAGCCCTACGGCGGCGTGGATTACCACAAGGGCACGCTGGCCGGCAAACAGGTGGTGGTGTGCTGTGCCGGCATGGGCAAGGCCAATGCCGCCGCCACCACGCAGGTGCTCATCACAAAATTCGGCGCGGAGAAGATCATCTTCTCCGGCATCGCAGGCAATATGACCTCGAAGATCGGCATTGGCGATGTGGTCATCGGCAAGACCGTGCTGTACCATGACGCTCAGCTGGATATGATCTGCCAGAACCCGCCGTTCCTCAAGGAATACACCGGCGACCCGGAGCTGATCGCCGCCGCCGAAAAGGCCTGCGCCAAAGCGGGTGTGAAGGCTCTGGTGGGCAAGATCGCCACCGGCGACCTGTTTGTGGGCGACAGCGAGACCAAGGCTGCCATTGAAGCCAAATGCGCCCCCGACTGCGTGGAGATGGAAGGTGCCGCTGTGAGCCAGATCGCCGCCAAGAACGGTGTGCCCTGCGTCATCCTGCGCGCCATGAGCGACAACGCTGACGAGGACGGCCACGAGGTGCTGGTGGTGAAAAAGTTCAGCATTGCGGAATATGTAGCCACCGCCACCAGGATCGTGGCCGCGATGGTGGAAGCACTGTAAAAAAGAACCCTCTCAGTCAATGCTTCGCATTGCCAGCTCCCCCGAAAGGGGGAGCTTTTGACATTCCGGAAACGTTTTCCGTTTTGCCAATGGCTCGCCCTTCGGGAGAGCTGGCGAACAAAGTGAGCCTGAGAGGGTTTTCTTTTACAAGAACTGCTCCAGCTTTACCCGGCTGTCCTCCTGAAACTCCTGCAGCCTTTGGGCAAGGCGCTTTGCGCCGGGCGCGGCATTGGGGTAATCCTTCTGGGCCTTTACGCAGTCCACCACCCCCATGCCGCTGCCCTGCGTGAGCATCTCGGCCAGATTGCGGGTGGATTTGTCTGTCAGGGTCTTGATGCCGATGCCCATTTTCGTGTTCAGCTTTGCCATGGCGCTCTGCCCCTGCGCGGTGCCGCCGCAGGCCTCGATGGCGGTGTGTGCTTCCTGATTGAGCTGGTGGTACACATTGCGCTGGCGCAGCAGCTCGGCCTTGAACTGCACATCATCGGTCATCGGCACGATCTGTTCCAACGTGTTCTTGCCCATCTCCGTGTTCTGCACCACGGCTTCCAGCAGGTTCAGGTTGTCGTTCTTCTGGTTTTCCATACAAAAATCCCCCTTCTGGCCTTAGTCTGCGCCAAAAGGGGGATTTTATACACTGGTTTTATTCTGCACGCATCTGATCGCCGCCGGCGTTCTGTGCCTCCCGCAGGCGTGCGTCGCACAGCTCGTACAGCGCCTGCCAGTTCTTTGCAGAGACATCCTCCAGCCCGGCTGCGCCGCAGCTCAGGGTAAAGGGCACCCGGCGCATCATGCCGGTGGTGGTGATGCATTCCCGGGGCATCTGCCGATACAGATTCTGCATCTCCTCTGCCAGCTGTTTGCCGTCGGTGTCCAGACAGCCCACTGCAAAGATGCTGCCGGTCAGGCGGCAGACCACGCGGACCGCAGGGGTATCAAAGCTCTTTTTCCACTGGTTGCCCACAAAGCAGTGCAGCTGGTCCATCACAGGCTGGCCGTAGGTGTCCCGCAGCTTCTGGCCGTTGTCGATGCTCACCAGCGCCACAGCCGCCTTGCGGCCCTGCGCTGCGCACTGTTCCAGCTTTTGGGCAAACACCGTTTCCAGATAGCGGCGGTTGTACACGCCGGTAAGGAAATCGTGGCTCATATCCTCGCGGCACAGCTCCCGCTCCCGGGGCGTCATGCGCTCTTCCGGCAGCACATTGCCTGCCAGCGGTGCGCACATTTCCAGCTCCCAGCATTTGCCGTCCGCTTCCACTCTGCGGTGCAGCACACAGTCCACACGGCCATTGCGCAGCTCGTAGTCCACCCGCAGGCCATCGTCCTGCCAGCCGTCACAACGCGGCGCTTCGGTCAGGGTCACTGCCTCAAATACGGCCTGCGCTGAGCGCGCAAGTTCCCGCAGATCCTGCTCGGTACATTCTTTCTTCATGTAATTTTCCCCATCATCTGCGCACGCGGCGCTCCCGTATCCCGCGTGCAGTCACCTGTTCCCCATACGTTCAGGAACCATCTGCCGCATTATGCATCCCGCGCCCGCCGCACTGTTTCCGGGAATCCCGGGAACGCATCAGGCAAAGAAAAATGGCATAATGCCGCTTTAGCAACATTATACCATTCAGCTTCCGATTTTACCAGCAAAACGCACAATTTTCTGCCGGAGTTTTTACATTTTCGTCAAATTGCTAAGCGCCCGCCGCTCTGTGCCTTTTGTTTATACGCGGCAGTACACACTGCACTCGTCGTGGATGGTCTTGGCCAGTGCCTTGGCGGCAAAGCCGTCTGCGGCGCGCCATGCCCAGTTTCCGCCCAGCTTGCCGGGCGTGTTCAGGTGTGCTTCCGCGCCCAGCCCCAGCCAGTCGTACATGGGGATGATAGCCCGGTCGGCCACCGACCCCAGCGCTGCGCGCAGCAGAGCGATGCGGACATCATCGGTCCGGATGGCCGCCAGCTCCTTTGCGGTGGGCTTTACGCCGGTCAGGTGCAGGTAAGCGGCAGCGGCAGTCTTTTCCTTTTCGGAAGCGCCGTTCTCCCACCAGTCGGTCAGGGTGGTGTTATCGTGGGTGCCGGGATACACTACGCTGTTCTTGACGTGGTTGTGGGGCAGATACTCGCTGTCCCCGCCGCTGAAGGCGAACTGCAGCACCTTCATGCCCGGGAAGGTGCTGTCGGCCAGCAGCTTTCGCACGCTGGGGAACAGTTCGCCCAAGTCCTCGGCAATGATGGGCAGCTTGCCAAGGGCAGCTTCCAGCGCGTCGAACAGCTCCATGCCGGGGCCGTTCTCCCACTTGCCGGTGCGGGCGGTGGTGCTGTCCGCCGGGATGGCCCAGTAGGTATCGAAGCCGCGGAAGTGGTCGATGCGCAGCAGGTCGTAGATGCCCAGTGCGTGGCGCACCCGGCGCACCCACCACGCGTAGCCGGTCTGTTTGTGGTATTCCCAGTTGTACAGCGGGTTGCCCCACAGCTGACCGTCGGCAGAGAAGTAATCCGGCGGGCAGCCCGCCACACGGGCAAAGCCGCCGTCGGCATCCAGCTCAAACAGCGCGCCGCCCACCCATGCATCCACCGAGTCGGCAGAGACGTAGATGGGGATGTCGCCCAGGATCTGCACGTCCTTTTTGTTGGCGTAGGCCTTCACCGCCTGCCACTGGGCCGCAAACTTGTACTGCACGAACTTCCAGAAGCCGATCTCTTCCTCGTTTTCGGCGGCAAAGGCGGCAAGGGCCTTCCTGTCGCGCAGACGGTAGGGCTTGTCCCACTCCACCCAGTTCTTCATGCCGTTGGCTGCCTTCAGGGCCATGTACAGGGCGTAGTCGTCCAGCCACTCCTCGTTGGCAAGGGTAAAGGCATAATAATCATCCGGGAAGTAATATGCACAGCCATGCAGCCCGGCGCACTGCTTGCGCCATGCGGCGTAGGCGGTGCGCAAAACCTTAAAGCGGCTCACGTACAGGGTGCCGTAGTCCACCTCTTTGGGGTCTGTGCCCCATTTTTCGGCCTTGAGCTGGGCGGCGGTGAGCAGCCCCTCTTCCTTCAGGGTGTCAAGGTCGATGAAATAGGGGTTGCCCGCAAAGGCCGAGCAGCTCTGATAGGGGCTGTCGCCGTATCCGGTGGGGCTCAGGGGCAGGATCTGCCAGATCTTCTGGCCCGCTTGTGCCAGAAAATCCACGAACTCGAAGGCTTCCTTGCCAAAACAGCCGATACCGTAAGGGCCGGGCAGGCTGGACACCGGCATCAGGATTCCACTTTCACGCATGCTATTACCTTCCTCATTTTTAACATTTTATGGGAATATCGTTGTTTCTTATCATAACATATCCGCAGACTATTTTCCACAGGCAAAAAACGTGGTATACTTATTTTTACGGGATAACCGTCCTTGCCCTCTCCGTCACGGCTTGCGCGGGAGCGCCTGAGAGGGCGAGGACGCTAAAGGTTGCAGCGGCTGTTTCCCTTTACGACCCCACCCGTGAAAATGGGATTCAGGAAAGTCCGCAGACTTTCCTGAATCCCGAAATAAAAATAAATTTTCCGCTGAATATGGCCAGAGCCTGCGGCGGCCATTTTAAATCGTCAAACTGCACCCTGAACAGGAGGTACCCGCGCCATGCAGCGCACAGAAAAATACTTTGAACCGGACGCCTTCCGCACCCAGTGCGAGAGCGTCATCCTTGCCGCAGAGCCGGACGAAAAGACCGGCGGCGGGCGCATTGCGCTGGAAGGCACGGTGTTTTACCCGGAGGGCGGCGGTCAGCCTGCCGACCGGGGCACCCTGACCCTGCCGGACGGCACCACGCTGAATGTGACCGATGTGCACGAGCGCGACGGCATCCTCTGGCACAGCGTGGACGCTCTGCCGGGAAGCGCCGTTCCCGGCACCGCTGTTTCCGGCTGCATCGACTGGGAATGGCGCTTTGACAAAATGCAGCAGCACACCGGAGAGCACATCCTCTCCGGCATCCTGCACCAGATGTTCGGGGCCGAGAATGTAGGCTTCCACATCGGTTCCGAGGCCGTGCGCATGGACACCAGCGTGCCCATTTCTGCCGAGGGCCTGCGGGCAGCCGAGCTTGCCGCCAACCGCATCGTGTGGCAGGATGTGCCGGTGCTGGTCAGCTACCCCACCCGGGAGGAGCTTGCCGCCCTTGTCTACCGCTCCAAAAAGGAGATCGAAGGGCAGGTGCGCATCGTAACCATCCCGGGTGCGGACGTCTGCGCCTGCTGCGGCACCCATACCCGCACCACCGGTCAGGTGGGACAGATCAAAATTCTGGCATCCGAGAACTACAAGGGCGGCGTGCGGCTGAGCGTGGTGTGCGGAGCCCGTGCGCTGGAAGCGGCACAGGCCATGCGTGCCCGGCAGGCCGACATCGGGGCGCTGCTCTCGGCCAAGGCCGACCAGACCGCTGTGGCGGTGCATCGTATCTACGATGAGTATACTGTGCTCAAGTTTACACACTTTGGCGTATGCTCTCAGCTGTTCGATGCACTTGCCCAGCTGGCAAACCCCGGTGAGGACGCCATCCGCACAGTGCCCGGCCTTGACCCGGACGGCCTGCACCGACTGGCGGTGCGCCTGACCGAAGCCACCACCGGTCTCTGCGCCGCCCTGACCCCCACCGAAAAGGGCACCGGCTACTGCATCGCGCAGGCAGACGGCGACGTGCGCGCCCTGACCAAAGCCCTGAACGCCGCCCTGAACGGACGCGGCGGCGGCAAGCCCGGCATCTGTCAGGGCAGCTGCGCTGCCGCACCGGAACAGGTGGAGGCGTTTTTGCGGGAGCAGGAATAACCCTCTCAGTCAAACCCTTACGGGTTTACCAGCTCTCCCGAGGTGGGGGGGCTTCTATTGCAAAACCGAATAGCTTTCCCTCTTATGGTCAAAAAGCTCCCCCTTTCGGGGGAGCTGCCGAGCGAATGCGAGGCTGAGAGGGTTCACAACATCAAGGAGAACAACAAACTATGAGAATGCGTTTCAAACCCTATGCCCACGATGAGCTGATGGCCGCCGACTTCCATGTGCATGAGCCGCTGATCTGGGGCGGCAGGTGGCACGGTCAGTACGCCCGCCCGGAGCAGCCCTTTGTGCTGGAACTGGGCTGCGGCAAGGGCGGCTTCATCTCCCAGCTGGCCTGCGCCCACCCGGAAAACAACTATCTGGGCATCGATATCACCGATAAGGTGCTCATCCTCGCCAAGCGCAAGATCGAAGCCGCCTATCAGGCTGCGGGCCGCCCCATCGACAACGTGAAGATCATGAGTACCGACATCGAGCGCATCAAGGGGGTCATTACCGCCGAGGATACGGTCAGCCGCATCTACATCAACTTCTGCAACCCGTGGAGCAAGAACGGCTCTTCCCACAAGCACCGTCTCACCTACCCGCGCCAGCTCATCAACTACCGCGAGTTCCTCAAGGACGGCGGCGAGATCTACTTCAAGACCGACGACGATGATCTGTTCCGCGACAGTCTGGAATACTTCCCCGCTTCCGGCTACGACATTGAGTGGATGACCTACGACCTCCACGAGAACGAACCGGAGTGGAACATCCGCACCGAGCACGAGGGCATGTTCACCGAAATGGGCATCAAGATCAAGGCCTTGATCGCCCGCAAGAACCCGGACCCCGCCAGCGTGACCTGGATCGAGCCCAAGATTCTCAAGCGTCAGGCCCGCGAAGCGGCCGAGGCCGAAGCCCGGGCTGCACAGGAAGGCGAAGACAATGAATGACCCCTGTGAGATCTGCCTGAACAATGTGCAGGACGAGTATGGCAGCTGGTACTGTGCTCAGGGCGGTTGTCTGGACGAGGACGAGATGGCCCGCTATCTTTCCCGCAGCACAGCCGCCTGCCCGTTCTTTGAGCCGGGCGATGAATACAAGATCGTACAAAAGCAGAACTGACCTGCACCGCAGCATGATTCTCACGGGAGGTGTTTTATGCTCAATTTTCTCACGACCACCACAGTGTGCGGCTTTTCGCTGTACCATGTGCTGGCCTTCTTCCTCATTTATTCCTGCACCGGCTGGTGTCTGGAGGTCATCTTTGCCGCCGCTACCACCGGTCAGCTGGTGAACCGCGGCTTTCTCAACGGCCCGGTGTGCCCCATTTACGGCTTCGGCATGATCATCGTGCTGTTCGCCCTGACCCCTCTGCAGGACAGCGTCCTGCTGCTGTACATCGGCGGCGTCATCCTGCCCAGTGCGCTGGAGCTGGTGGGCGGCTGGGCACTGTATAAGCTCTATCACACCCGCTGGTGGGACTACAGCGACTTTCCCTTCAACATCGGCGGCTATATCTGCCTGCAGTTCAGCCTGCTGTGGGGCGTGGGCACGCTGGTGGTCATGCGCATCGTCCACCCGGTCGTCGCCGGCCTTGTGGACATGGTCCCGCCCTTTATTGGCCTTGTCGTCATGTGTGTGCTCTATGCGGTCTATGCGGCAGACGTGGTCGTTACGGCCTTTGCCGCCTCCGGTCTGGCCCAGACACTGGACGCCATGGAACAGCTGGCCGACAGCATCCATGCCGTCAGCGACGCCATGACCCAGCTGCTGGGCACCACCGCCCTGAACGCCGACCAGAAGCTGGACGAGCAGCGCCTGCAGCTCAAGCTTGCTGCCGCCGAGGCCCGCGAGGCCGCACCGGAAAAGCGCGCCCTGCGTGAAACGCTGGCCGCCGTCCGTGCCAAGACCGATGAGGCCCGCGAGGCCGCAAAGCATGCTTCCGAGATCGCCAAGCTCAACACCGCCGAAGCCGCCAAAGCCGCACAGCTGGCCGCCAAGGGCACGGTGGAGCGTGCTGCCGAGCTGCTGCGTCTGGAACAGCTGGCCGAGGAGCTGCAGGCCCGCAGCGACGAAATGCAGGCCCAGCTGCTGCGCACCCCCCGTATCGTGGGCCCGCGCCGCATGCTGCGCGCCTTCCCCGGCCTGAAACACGGCGTGAAAAAGACCACCCTCAAGGCCTTGCGCCTTGGTCTTGCCCGCCGGGAAAGTTCCAAAGAAGAACCGAAGAAAGCCGACTCCGACACCCGCAAGGACGCCTGAGACTGCTGCCCAAAAGACCGCTGCATCCCGTGCAGCGGTCTTTTTATGCCCTGTCTTCCGGACCCGACCGGCGTTCCGTTCTTTTTGTTATAAAGTTTTAAATATCTATTTCCAAAGGTTTAAAATCGTGTTATACTGTCTTACAGAATGACATATTTTGTCGAAAACGTCTAACAGCGAGGGATTTACAATGTCCGAAGAACTAAAGTTGAATGAAAATGTCAGCGCACCGCAGCCCGATGCGCTTGCACGGATCGCTCGCAAAGACGACTTCCTGCAGCAGCTGCAGGAGTTTCTGGCGCAGCACAAGGGCGAGAACTGGTGTGTTGCCGCCATCGATCTTGAGCATTTCAAACTGTATACCGAGCTGTACGGTGCTCCGCAGGCGCGCAACCTGATGCTGTCCCTTGCCGCCCTTCTGCTGGAGCACAGCAAGGTGACCGGTTCTCCGGTGGGCTACTTTGGCAGTGACGATTTTGTGCTCTGCCTGCCGGACGACAAGGAGCAGCAGCTGGCCATCATCAGCCAGCTGCAGACCTGCGTGAACAGCCACAGGCAGGACGTTACCTCCTTCCTGTCTTTGGGTGTGTGCCCTGTGGCCGAGCATCCGGACGCAGACGCACAGACCCTGTGCAGCTATGCGCAGATCGCATCGGTAGACCCCTGCCCGGCCGTGGGCGGTGTGCACCGCTTTACGCCGACCATGCTCAGCCGGATCAAGGAGCAGCGCCAGCTGCTGAGCGAGCTGGAACACGGCCTGAAAAATCACGAGTTCTGTTTCTTTCTGCAGCCCAAGTGCAACAGCATGACCCGCGCCATCGTGGGCATGGAAGCACTGGTGCGCTGGAACCACCCCACCCGCGGCTGCGTGCCCCCGTCTGAGTTCATGCCCCTGCTGGAAAGCACCGGCCTTGTGACCCAGCTGGATCAGTACATCTGGGAATCCGTCTGCAAGACCCTGCACAAGTGGCAGGAGAGCGGCAGCAATCTTGTGCCGGTATCCGTGAACGTTTCCGTGGTGGATATCGTCAATCTGGATGTGCCGCAGATCTTCTCCGACCTTGTGGAAAAATATCAGCTGGAGCCCAAGCTCCTGCTGGCCGAGATCACCGAGACCATGCTGGCCGAAAATACTTCTCTGGTGGAAAACGCCATTCAGGGCCTGCACCGCAAGGGCTTCTCTGTGATGATGGACGACTTTGGCAGCGGCTATTCTTCGCTGAACATGCTCAAGGACACCAATGTGGACGCCATCAAGCTGGACATGAAGCTCATCGACATGAACCAGCAGAACCGCAGCAAGGGCGTGCAGATCGTGGAATCGGTGGTGGATATGGCCCACCGCCTGAACCTGCCCATCATCGCCGAGGGCGTGGAAACGCCGGAGCAGGTCTCCATGCTGCAGGCCGCCGACTGCCTGTATACGCAGGGCTATTATTTCTACAAGCCCATGCCGGTGGAGAACGCCGAGGCCCTGCTGGCCCAGCCCAACAGCGAGGATTACTGGGATATGCGCCGCGACCTACTGCGCCGTGACCGCCGGGTCCCTGTTTCCGACAGTGAGCAGACCGCACTGGCGCTGCAGGCCTACCAGATCTTTGCAGACAATGTGCTGGAGCTTTCCCTGCTGAACCTTTCCACCGGCGAATACCGGGTCATCAAGCGGGATCCGCGCCTGCCCGGTGCCGGTTCGGACGCCGAGGAGGACTTTGCCGCTTACTGTGAGCGCATGGTGACGAACAAGGTGATCCACCCGGACGACGCGGAAATGTTCACCGACCAGACCGATCTGGAGGCCCTGCGCTCCGCTGTTTTCAGCACCCAGCAGCCGGAGGCCTACCGCTTCCGCAAAAACGTGTCCGGCCAGTTCGTGTGGATCACCATGGAATTCCTGCCCTGCCGCAACTGCTGCGCCCAGAACCCCTGGGCCACCGTGGTGGTGCGTGAGGATGCACAGGCCGACCAGCTCAGCGAGGAGCTGGACTTCTCCTACAGCCACGACACCCTGACCGGCCTGCTGAACCGCAGCCTCTTTGAGACCGATCTGCGGACGCTGCAGTCCAGCGAATACGACTCCATGGTGTGCACCTACATCGACGTGGTGGGCCTGCACGAGATCAACAATCATCTGGGCCACCGCAGCGGTGACTCCATGCTCTGCTTCATTGCCAATGCGGCCCGCAAGTTCTTTGCTTCCAGCCGCATCTACCGCATCGGCGGTGACGAATTTGTGATCCTCACCCCGAACCAGCCCCCCTACAGTGTGTGGGTGGCTGTGGACAGAATGCGTGCTTTCCTGCGCGAGAAGGAGTACGAGATCTCGGTGGGCATCCAGAACACCAATGACCTGCACCGGCTGGACGACGCCATAAATCAGGCTGAAACTGCCATGCGGCAGGACAAGCAGGCCTATTACGCCCGCAACGGTCAGGAGCGCCAGCTGCGCGGCCTGAATGAGAAGCTGGAGCGGACCCTGACCGAAAAGCGGGATACCGAGCACTTCCTGCGGGTCCTTGCCCCCAAGTTCAAGAGCGTGTTCGTTGTGGACCTGAAGACCGACCGTATGCGCGGTGTGATCGTCCCGGACTATTTCCAGAAAATTCTGGACACCTCCGGCGGCTCTTTCCTCGCCGTTCTGCAGCAGTACCGTGATACGCAGGTGCAGCCCGCCTACCGCGAGAGTCTGGCAGACCTGCTGGACTACAACTATATCCGCAGCAAGGTTCTGACCGGCGACATCGTGGAGCACACCTATAAAAAGACTGATGGCACCACCTTCCGCGTCAAGGTGACGCCCTACTCCAGGAGCGGCTCTCATATCGATGAAACGCTCTGGATCTTCTCGGATGAAGGGGCATCCCTTACCCCCCCCCAGACAAAATAAGTAATTAAACGTTAAAAAATCGGAAACGACTGCGGTCGTTTCCGATTTTTGTTTTTACAGAAAAGTTGTGCCGGGCAGCAGCATTTACCAATTTCGACCCCCTCCCCGTGAAAAAGAACTCCAGAAAAATCCGCGTTTGCGCAGCAATGAAAGCCCCAGTGGGGCTTTCAAGCGGCAGAACGGTCTTGCTTTTAGCAAGATGGCGGGGCCTCGCCCCGACACGTTCCGCAGATTTTTCTGGAGTTCAAAATAAAATAATAATTCCACTGATTATGGCCAGAGCGCACGCGGAGGCCATTCTAAATGGTCAAGATGGTCAGGCCCACAGATTTTCCGGGTACTGGCCCTCTGCCGTTTTGCGGGCGATGGCCTCCACCACCAGCGGCTTGTCCTCGCGATAGGTGACGCCGTACCATTTATCGGTGCTGCGCAGCACCTGGATCTTCGCTTTGCCCTCTTCGATGAGTTCTGTGACGACCAGCGGCAGGAAATACTCGCACTTGAGCGGGTTTTTGGGCAGATTCTCGGTCAGCCAGCCTGCAAAGCGCTGCTCAGCCTCATCCAGAAAGCTTTTGCCGAAGCCCCACAGATTCATGCTCACCGGGGTATCGCCGGGCAGGTCGGTCCAGCTCTCGCCGCCGTCCTCGGTAAAGTGCACGCCGTTCTCGTACGTTTCAATGCGGGTGCGCTCGGTCACGCTGTGCAGGGTGCCGTCGGGGTCGGTCACACACACGCCGCGGGCCACGCTGCCGTTCTCGGAGACGGTGTTCCGGAGCAGGTAGCTTACCATGCAGTAGTCGTAATAACTGCCGTCCTCGTGGGTGGACAGGTAATCATACATCACCCGGAAGGCCTCCGGGCCGTAATAATCATCGGCATTGATGACCGCAAAGGGGCCGTCGATGAGGTCCTTTGCAGCCAGAACGGCGTGGCAGGTGCCCCATGGCTTGACACGGCCCTCCGGCACAGCAAAGCCTGCGGGCAGTTCGTCCAGCTGCTGGAAGGCGTATTTCACCTGCATTGCCTTGGACACCCGCTCGCCGATGGCTGCTTTGAAGGCGTCCTCGATCTCATGCTTGATGACAAAGATCACCGTCTCAAAGCCTGCGCGGCGGGCATCGTAAAGGGAATAGTCCACGATGACCTGACCATTGGGGCCCACCGGGTCGATCTGCTTCATGCCGCCGTAACGGCTGCCCATGCCAGCCGCCATGACCACCAGTACCGGTTTCTTCATATAAGGTTCCTCCCATATCTGAGCCGCAGCCGCGGCAGAATATTCATGGTCTCATTATACTCCATTTTTGACAGAAAAACAATTTGAAATGGCTCCGCTTCAGGGAAATCAATTTTTGCAGCTTGACCCGGATCAAAAGCGCTGTGCCATCTCTTGGGTGACTGACCCTCTCAGTCATCTCGCTTTGCTCGATGCCAGCTCCCCCAAAGGGGGGAGCTGGCAAAACCGTCAGGTTTTTCCTGAGAGGGTTCCGCCAATCGCGGCTATCCGTTTGGGCCTCTGTGTGAAAATGAGTTTGTCGCGGCCCGCGGGCCGCGCCAAACTA
>ERZ1673702.771-NODE-771-length-40518-cov-91.726985_pt1 | contig 40518 bp, 45 predicted proteins | sample MGYA00580232_ERZ1673702 | MGnify/ENA primary metagenome ERZ1673702 (study PRJEB41218, sample SAMN15661792) | gut metagenome | host: Homo sapiens | place: Canada: London | collected 2015-08-20/2019-03-30 | study: EMG produced TPA metagenomics assembly of... | reverse complement strand
ATTTATCGCAATAATAAAGCGGAGGCAACGGGTTCGAATCCCGCCGGCTCAGCCAAACAAAAAAGCCAGCAAACAAGCCTTATTCAGTATTTATCGGCTTATTTGCTGGTTTTTAAAAAAACATTTTTTGCGTTAAAACTTGATTTTTTGTGTTAAAAATTGATTTTTTGATTTAAAATCCAACACGAAATCCAACATGAAATAAATAAATTACGCTTGCTTTTCTGATTTTGAATTGCAGTCGGATTTATTTTTGGAATTTGAGTAGGCGAAAACATTTAAAATTTTCTTTGTGAGTTCATCTGCGTGGTCTTTGAGAGTGTGCTGGTAAATTCGTTGGAGAGTTTCAACATTCTCCCAGCCGCCTATCTCGGCTATGTATTTGTCGGGGATTCCTTGAGCGTGCAGTTCGGAAGCAAAATAATGGCGCAATGAATGAAATTTGAAATACGGTAATTCGGAATTTTTTCGGCACTTTTTGAAATGGTCGTCAATGATGCCCGGATTGATACCGAAGTGATTCCATTTAAGACATTCTTGTATCAGTTCTCTGTCGAGTGGGACAACACGGTTGCCGGCAAAGCTCTTTGGAGTTTTTTTCAAAATCCAGTTTTTGCCCGAATCCTGAACAAGTGACTTGTTGATTATAACACCGAAGTCTGTAAAATCGTCAGGAGATAGGGCAGATATCTCAGAACGGCGTAAAGATCCGTGACTTGCGAGCAACACGGGAACTCTAACATAATCATCGCAGAAGTCAAGCAATGTGTTGATTTGTTCTGTTGTCGGCACGGCAACTTCAACTTTTTGTTTTTGCGGAAGTCTGATTTTGGATAAATCCAATTGACGATAATACACACTCATTACGGAGTGAAACAATCCGTATATATTTCTAACACTCTTAGGAGAATGTGTAACTGCAAGTTCGCTTACGGAAGCTTGAACAAGTTCGGCGGTGATGTTCCTCAGCTTCATCGGCATAAGCAATTGCAAATATTTATTTTGGTATTGCTCATAACCCCTAATTGTTGACGGACTTGACACACCTCGCTTGATACCTATGTATCTTTCGTATGCCTCTTTAAGCGTGAGGTCGTCATAACTTGCCGAACTTCTCTGTCTGTTGTGGCTGAATTCCATTGCCATGTACTCGGCTTCTTTTTTCGTTTTTGCTGTAAATGACTTGTAGTGCCATTTACCGTTTTCGTCTTTGTAGTCAGGTACTAAAACACGATAGTTGCCCGATTTCAGTTTTTTGGCTTTTGCCATAATATCATCTCCTGTAATGTGGTATCGGCTCTTGTTCCACCAAGTAATAATGCCGACACCCTTTCAAATTTTCCTCGTACTGTTCCAGCAGTACGGGGATTTTTTAATTACCAAACCATTTAAAGGCTCGTCTAAATCCTGCTTCTTCTGCTTCAGCCACCGTCATTGCGTAGAATTCCCCTTTCTTGCTGATTTTAGTAGAATCATATTGTTGGTCGAAAGGCAAATGATATATTTTTGTTTCACCATACATATCACGACCAATATTACATTTTATACATGGGTAATCATCAACTTCAATATTTTCTTTGAATTTTATACCTAAGTATTTTGCCATTTTCTTAGCCATAGGAGATAGTTGAATATTTGTTATTAAAACTCCCTTAACATTTTCTTTAGGGCAATTGTGCTCAATGCAATAGCTTGCCATAGTACCATATAGTTGAGTTATATGTTTTTCATGTATTTCTTTTTTTGAACTCTAATATTTACATTCTCTTGTAGACTTGACCACGGTTGCCGACATCAACAATTGTTATAAGAAGAATATCGTTATTGATTTCATAGATAACACGATAATTGCCGACACGCAGACGGTAAGCGTTGCTGTTTCCTGACAAGGCTTTTACATCACCGTCAGGAAGTTTTGAAACAGCTTTCAAAATCCGTTCTTGTTGATTACGGGGCTGAGATTTAATAAACTTCTGAGCCTTTTTGTTCAGTTCAATTTTATACTTCATCACAGATTTATCCCCAACTCATTGGCAAAATCTTCAAGGCTGACATTTTCGCTTGAGTCAGACGGGTTATTCTTGTATTCGTCATAGAGTTTCTGGCAGTAAGCGTCATCTTCTGCGTCATCTACGATATGTCTTAAACTTTGCAACATAGTGAGCAGTTCTTCAAGCTGTTCTTCTGAAAAGTCGTTTATAAGGTTAATAATTTTTTCTTTTGCTGACATACGGAATCCTCCTTGTTTTATAGTATTCAAAATTCAATATAAATAATATTTCCTACACGCTTGAAATCAGGCGTGTTTTTCTTTTATGTCTGAAAAATCGGGAGTTGTGTATTTTGCGTTGCCGATTAAATCTTCTGAATATTCAAGCAATTTTTCTTTTCCGCTGTCATTCAGAAGGCGATAGTTGGAAATCAGTTTACTTTCAACTTGCGTGTAGCTTTGACTGTTACTCAAGTCATATAAATCATCAAGAGTAAAACCCATACTATGTACTATAGCTTTTGTACTGGTCAGAAAAGGTTCTTTTGTTTGACCGGCAAACAATTTATCAATTGTGCTTTTTGAAATTCCGGTTTCTTCTGAAATCTGTTTTGATGTTTTCCCAGAAATTTTTTTCATTTTTTTTAGCGATTCAAGCCACATTTTTTTCACCTCACAACTGAATAATACCACCTTCAAATCTATAAGTCAATAAAAAATTGCCGACTTCGGAAACAAATTTCAAAAAAGGTATTGACAATTGCGGATATCGGATATATTATAATGACAGAAGTTGCTTATATCGGCAATTTAAGGAGGTGAAAGTAATGAAAAATCTCAAAGCTGAAATGGCAAGAACTGGAGTTAGCAAGGAAGATATCATGAATCTCTTAGGTTGTTCTCTGAGAACTGTTGACAATAAGTTAGATGAGATAACTGATTTTACTATTCCTGAAGCATTTAAAATCAGAGATACTTTCTTCCGTAACATGAGAATGGAATATCTTTTCTGTTCACAGAAAACCGCATAAGAACCGATACCACATTACATAAAACAAAAGTAGGGGGTGAGAAGAATGTTTGCTAAATACATTAAAAGTAGGAACTACAAAAAAGGTAAACACGATGTTGTTATACGCTTGAATAATTTCAGTAGTGACAATCAAAAAGAAGATGTGATATGGGAAATAAAACAATTGATGAACCGTATAAACCATACATCCGAAAGTAAGATAAACTACAAAATAAAAATCGGCTGAACATAAAGCTCAACCGATTTGATGTTATCAGTTATTCGACACTGTAAAGAGAATCATATGAGACATCAATAGGGTTGGTGTCATTACAAGCCTCTATAAATAAAGAAGTTGGTACATCATATTTAGGGTCTTGTTCCAAAATTGACAAAGTTGCATAAATCATGCCGTCATCTTTCATCAACTTTACTTGTTCATATAATTCTGAAACCTTAACTTTAATCGCAGACATATTCTCACCTCCTCTCTGATTATAAATAATATCACGAGTTGAGATGAAATACAAGTTAAGCAAACAGCGTAAAGAACCGATACTACATTACAGGGAAATAACTGCAAGGGGGTGAGAGGAATGATGAGTGATGATGACAGAGCAAAGGCTGTAAAGTGCCTTGATAAACCAAAGACCGAGATCACAAGGGAGGTGAGAAGAATGATTAGTGATGATGACAGAGCAAAGGTTGTAAAGTGCCTTGTAGATTTCATTGATAAGGTTACAAAAAAAGAACGACCTTCAAAGGCAGAAGTGGAAGTTCTGCCCGAGGTCGTAAGAGCTTTAAGAGAGTTTAATACCTTATAAAGAACCGATACCACATTACATAAAACAAAAGTAGGGGGTGAGAGGGATGTTTAAGTTTAAAAAGCGTAAGCGTAAGGAGATATACAACATTGCCAAGACAGCCACGTGGGATGTTTTGTGTTCGCTTGAGTTTAGCGAACAGGTCGGAGAAAAATATCCCGATGATATGTTACACAAAAACCGTATGAGCGTGTGGATTGGAAATTTTAACAGTTACCGGGACCAAAAAATGTTTATGAAACAGTTCAGAAAGTTTGCCACCGAACTTGAGCAGAAGAGAAACCGCCACCTTTTCTATATTTTTCACTAACAGGAGAACAGTATGAACTTAATTGAAAAGATTTCTAAGTTTAAAAAACACTTAGAAAATAAGCATTTTGTGCGCAGTTTTATGAAGGCAGCTATTATCAAGCGTGAAGAAGTTTACAAGATAACAGAAACCGCCACAAAGGATGTACTGGATTCACTTGACTGCACCGAAAGAATCGGAGAGAAAGTTCCCTATAAATTGTGGTTTGCCCCTTCCGCAAAATTATTGGTCGGAAATTTTGAGGACAAGACCGACGCTGTTATGTTTATGAAACATTTCGGGAAATTTATTGCTGAGTTTGAGAAGGAGAGAGGGGGCGGGATAGTTTGTATCTATAATCCCGATACAGACGGATTGCCGCCAAACGGAATAATGTAGCAGACTTATCTAAAAAGGGCAATAAGGGAAATGATAAGTGAAGTGACAGAAGCAAAGTAAGGTAAATAATGCAGTATCCAGTTTTTTCTTCTGAACTTTGCATATGCAATTCCTTTAGCAGACGGATAGAAGTATGTATATATTCTTTCTTCCTTAGAGTAAATCAAACCACATTCAAGAAGATAGTCCGTACATGTTTTTGCATAATCTCCATAGTATTTTATGTTATCGGAATCGGATCTCTTTTTCGGAGGCTTAAAAAAATCATCGTGCAGGCTTTCGAGCTTTAAAAGATTTGCTTTAGGATTTTCGCATATAAATCTGAATATATTTTCTGTCGGTTTGTCAAATTGATAAAATTCCATAATTAAACCACCTTTCGTTTTGATTATAACATAACGGTCAAGACAGAACCGATACCGCATTACAGGAAAATAAAAGTAGGGAGAATCATTATGAATGAAATCAGAGTAAGAATTAAAGACCTCATCAAAGAGCTTCAGATGTTGCAGAAAGACGGCTACGAATGTGCCGACCTCACAATTGAAGAAGCCGAGGAAGGCATTCCGGCTCGCATTATACTCAGCGACTACGGCTGTGTATTCAAATGCAAAGAGGGAGATGACAATGAACCGAATTACAGTAAGGATTGATGACCTAATCAATCAGCTTAACGAATTAAAACGAGATGGTGCTGAAAAAGTTTTGCTTGAAATTGAAGAAGGTGTTGCAGACCCCGAGGAGAATTGTCCGAACAGGATCAATCTGATGCCTGCATATCATCCGAGTGAAATTTTTTCGCAAGTTTATGAAAGCTACTAAAGCAAAAGTCGATACCAGATTACAGGAATAAATAATGAAAGGGTGAGAAGAATGCCAAGAGTAAGAAAAAATCCCGATGACGAATTGAAGAAAGTTATTGCAACAAACATCAATTATGAAGCCGATAAAATGGGGCTTGATAAAGAAACAAAGGAAATTACATTTCATCTGAGAGACGGAACACTTAACAACAAGATGAAAGATCCGGGCAAATTCAAAGTCGATGAACTCATAAGATTTTCAAAAAAGGTTAATGTTCCTATCGGAGAATTGTTTTATCCGAAAGTTTCTTCAAGAGAAGCAGAAGAAACTATGTTGAATGCAGATAAGGTTTGTGCAAATGTAGAGAAATATACCGAACAATTTGCAAAGCAGTTTTCGGAAGTGTTTGCAAAACAATTCTCGGAAGAGTTTGCAAAGCAGATTGCATATCAGTTTAACACAATCATCAACACAGTGGTCAACACACTTATATCAAAGGTAACATCCGATGAATGACAAAACACTTGACGAACTAAATGATATGGCGAAAAGGTGGATTGACGGAGAGATTAATCACCTTGAAGTTGTGTCGCTAAAGCTATTTGACAGGTTATTAGTACTGGAACTTGCTAATGCCTATTCTATGTGCAAGGTCGGTTTGCTCAGTGAAAAATACACTGCCGCATATAAGTTGAAATTCTTTCAGGAGTACCGAGAACTGAAGCTCAAGACAGAACATTTGCTTGTCCAGCAGGAACAGCAGATTGATTCCGTGAGAAGTGCAAGCGGAACGCTTTCGGAAGTCTGCAAGGAATACGGCAAAGATGAGGTTGACCTTGTTAAGCTGTGCGAATTACAGGCAAAGGCAATTGATGAACTGACGCATGAGAATGTACATATTAAGCTGTGGAACTCGGTCAGAGCATACAAAAAGCCTAAAGATTACGCAAGACGGCATATGAGCAAGATTGTTGATGAGCTTATTGACAGGTTCGGCAGTAAAGTACCGTTTGAACAGGTTGTTATGTCATATCTCAACACTTGCCTTAAAGACAACCGCAGAGAGATGTGGGAACAGTTGACAGGCGATGACTATCCGACAAAGGCAAGACAGCAACTGCCGATTAAGGACGGCAATGCGAAAGGTGAGCTTGAATCAATGAAGAAACATTACGGTGTGAGAGCCGAAAGAAAAAATGTAAAGGAGAACAATGAAAATGATTTTAGGAAATTGGAAGAGCAAAAGCGAACTCAAGAGAGAGGTGGCAAAGAAGGAAATTAACATTAAGTACCTCACCGCCCTCAATGTAATTGGCGATGACATCGCAAATGTACAGCTTGATATTATTGACCGACTCAAAGCGGAGAACAACGAACTCAGAGCCGAAAATGAAAGGCTCAAAGCAGAAAATCTGACACAGGGCTTTGAGTGCGTTGGAGTATCGGCAATATGAATGTAATTGTAATTATTTGTATCGTCTGCCTTGTTTATCATATTATCTTTAAACTTGCGAAGGTGATGTATTTAATATCGCTTGACGATGAAGAAAGAATGATATGCCAAATATACTGCATTTGGCCTAATTGGCTAACCATATTTGCGACTGTTGATATACTTATGAGATTTATTCTTATCATTGATGTAGGCATATTGTGCATATGGGCAATTATGGCTCTATTGTCTTAGTAAGGAGATTTTTGTAATGGAAAGAAAACCAACATTGACTACGATTGCAATTGAAAAATTGCATCCACATCCCGATAACCCTCGTAAGGTTCTCGGGGATATTGATGAGCTTGCTGACAGCATTAAGGCGAACGGCATTCTCCAAAACCTCACGGTTGTGCCGATGAATGACGATTGGACGGAGTTTACTGTTATCATCGGACACAGAAGATTAGCAGCGGCAAAGCAGGCAGGATTAACTGAACTGCCGTGCGCGGTCGTTGAAATGAGCGAAAAAGAACAGCTTTCAACAATGCTTACTGAAAATATGCAAAGGTCAGACTTGACTGTATACGAAGAGGCTAAGGGCTGTCAGCTCTTGCTCGACCTCGGAGATACGGTTGCAGAGGTTGCCGAAAAGACAGGCTTTTCGGAAAGCAAAATCAGACGGAGAGTTAAACTCTGTGAGCTTGATGAAGAAGCTTTCAAAGAGAGCCAAATCCGACAGCCTACATTGCAGGATTATGACAGGCTGAATCAAATTAAGGATATTGATGTAAGGAATGAATTGCTTACATCAATCGGAACGAATAATTTCGACAATCTTTTGTATTCTGCTGTGCAAAAGCAGGAAGCTGACGAGAAAAGAGCAGAGCTTGAAAAAATCTGCCTCGATAACGGTATGACACAATGCGAAGGTTTTAAGGATATTCCCGAAAACTGCGAATACACAGGAATGTTCCAACTTGAAGATTTAATCGGCAAAACATTTGATGACGGCAGAAAGAGGTATTTCTTCCCGGCATATGGCGGTAGAATACATATCTATACCAAAATGACAAAAAAGAAAATCAAAGAGCTTAATGCAAAAGAAGAAAAAAGAATTGCAAAAAATCAAAAATTTGATGAAATCAATTCTCAGATTGGCGAAATTAACGAGCGTTGCAAGGCTCTCAGAGAAGAATTTATGCGAGAGGGCAACTTTAACGATGACGCCCAAAAACAAGCATTAATCAATTACATATTGTATTCGATGTCTGAACGGAAAGAATACAACGGAATTTCTTTTTGCGCTTTAAGCGGCCTTAAATATGATGACAACAACGAATGCATAAACCTTGATGATTGCATAAAAGACACCGGCAAAATGTTAATGTCAGCGGCATATGCCTTTTTTAAGAACTGGCGAGACAACAGCAGTTACATTTTAGTTGACTATGCAGATAAGACAATTACCCGAAAAATCAATCCCGAACTTAACAGATTTTATAATCTACTCGTCAAGCTCGGCTATGTGATGAGTGACGAAGAGATTCAACTCCGTGACGGCACACATCCGATTCTTACCACCGGCGAAACAAACTAAATAAGTTAATCACGCTCTGCACAGCGAGATTATATATATCTCATTTTATACCTACTTTTCTGAATATTACCATTTTACAAATATCTCAGACAGGTGCAGCTGTCTGAGCTGATTTTTAAACGAGGAGAATAGTCATGAGAGAATATTTATTCAGAGGTAAGATGATAGCTAACGGTAAGTGGTCAGAGGGCACTTTGCTTGTGACTAAACAAGGTTGCTGTATAACACCCGATGCAACGGTGTATGTTGCGGTAGATCCCGAAACAGTCGGTCAGTACACTGGCTACAAAGATAAGAACGGTAAGAAAATTTTTGAAGGAGATATTGTTAAAAGTATAAATTGTTTGGATGAAGTAACATATGGTCGGGTACAGTACGATGAAAGCGAAACCGGATTTGAACTTGTTTCCAGTTATTGTTCCAGTAGATTGGCAAGGCCGCATTACATTAAAACAAATGAGGTAGTCGGCAATATCTACGATAATCCCGAACTTTTAGGAGATGAAGATAATGACAAAAAAAGGGGAAGATAATACAGGGTACATTACTCAATCTACTCGTCATTCTATGCTTGTATCATTGAGCCGTGAAATTAATGTGATTTCAGACGAAAACGCAGTTTTATACGACACAATAATCAAATTGTGCCAAAAGTTCTTTCCTGAAAAAAACAACCAAAAATTTTGCGCTCAATGTAAGATTATGGAGAAAGGAGCTTATGCACCTAATCCTATTGATGATCCAACCACACCCTACATAGAATCTCACATACTGAGATTAGAAATGCTTGCAACCGGAAATATGGAGTTAAAAGACCAAATTGTTAAAATGTGCCGGCTGTTACTTGAGGAGAAAGACAATGACAAAGACAATGACAGAAGTAAAACTTAAACCTTGCCCGTTCTGCGGTAGCGAAGATTTTGTACTGGGGTTTCATGAAGGACATAACGAAATGAGAGTCAAATGCAAAAGGTGTAAAACTTTGTTTACAATATTTGACACTCCCGAAAATGCCCCGAAACTGTGGAACAGAAGAACATATTGCTATCAAGCCGAAAGAGCCGTACAGAATATGACTGCCGAAAAAGCAATTGAAGTGTTAAATGAAATCGGCGAAGGAGCAGATATTGAAGATATGCTTAAAAATTTGAGCAATTCCAATACATTTACCGCTCTTAAACTTGCCGTCCATGCTCTTAAAAAGCAAGTGGCAAAAGAACTTAAAGAAGTGACACGCACAAGTAGCAATAAAAAGAGCAGAGTAAAAGCGTTTGAACATAATTATAACCATCAGAATTGGCAAGATCCAGTGCCGGTACCCGAGTACAAAGAATGTCAATGGACTGACTATCAATGCCCCATTTGCAACGCCCTCATCAAAGAGGGCAGACCTGAATTTTGCTGGCGCTGCGGACAGGCTTTTGACTGGTCTGATGAAATGAAAGGTGAAAAATAATGTCAGCAGGAACAACAATGCTTATGTGTTTTTTAATCCTTATAGTAGCGTTTATTTTAACGCTTATTTGGATGAGGGAAAATATTAACTTTTATCGTGACCTTTATAAAGTTGAGAAGGAAGAAAACGACCGCCTTTTGAAAGAGAATCAAAAGCAAGGTCGAACAATCAATCAAAACTGGGACATCACTAATAAGCGTTGCAATAAGAGCTATACGAACGGCTTTGCAGACGGAAGAAAATACGAAAGGAAATATGGATATGACCAAGAAATCAAAATTAGCGAAGAAGAAAAAGCAAAGCTCAAGGCAGTTATCAGAGCAGCCATCAACAGCAAGAAAGCTGCATTGGGAGAAGGCTGTGAATCCGAATCTGAACCCGAAGCCGAGGACAAAGAGGAAGAAGGATAACATTGACCTTATTTGCGAGGAGTTAACGAAATACAATGAGGAACACGGAACATCGTACAGCTACGGCGAATATACAGCACTCGTCGGAATGGGCAAAATCAAAAGTAAGTACCGAAACAAAAGAGACATTGACCTGCCGTTCGTGTAAGGAATGCCGAGGGTACAAGTTTTGCGCCAGCAGAAGCAGGGATTATCCTTGCAACTGTTTTATTAAAAATGAAAGGTGACTACATATGAGAAGAGCAGATAAAGAATTTTTAAACACTCAGATTGAAAACTTAAAAGAATCCGCACATGAGCGTTCACATAAGTGTTTTGCAGGAGTGCTTATGCAGATTGATTATCTTAATCTTAAATTATTCAGAGCTGAAAAAGGCTGCAAAAAGCTTAGAGAGGAAAACAGAAGATTAAGAGCAGAAAATCAGATGCTCGAGGACAACATTGGAAATCTCTTGTGCACACGAGAGGAAGAAATGAGGTACAACAGGGTGCTTAACGAAAATATCACAAAACTGGCTGAGGTCAACGCACTTATGGCCGGTAAACTCTCGGTGTATGAGCCTATTAAGAAGGCTGAATCTCAGCCCGATGAGACGGCTGACACAGTAAGAGAGTCAGATCCGGCAGAATAATAGAGGCAACTCCCTTGCTACATACAAAATCCAATTCTTAAATCAAGAAATCAAACAATTTCCATATTCAAAAATTAAAATCAAAAAGCAATGACTTCTTTTTTTGATTTTAGCTGTTACACAATAAAATAAGAACACACAATTGCAGTGGCAAGGTTTGCAAAAGCAGTAGCTCAATGGTCGGATGGGCTACTGCTTAGTTATATCTTTCAGTATTAATATTCTAAAACAGAATAATAATCAGTCATAATTGAGGGAGCTGAAATGCTCCTTTAATATCCTGCTCAAATGATTATTTAAGCAGGGAAAACAGGAATAATATACTATAATAAAAGGTTATGCTATGTACACATATCGAAGAACAATAAAAAGCGGAGATATGATTGAAGTTGAATACTATCAATCAATCCGAAAAATAGGCAAAAACTATGGCGGAAGGAAATCAAATAATTCTTTAAGCTCGGCCAAGATGAGGACGGCAAACAAGCTCCGTGCGGTTAAGCATATGCAAAGGCTCATCAATGCAAACTTTGGGAGCGGTGACTTCTTTTGCAGATTTTCGGCGCCGTACGGAACATATGAAAGCGAAAAAAAATTTCGTGCCGAGGTAGGCAAGTGGCTTGACCGAATCAATTACCGCAGGAAAAAGCAGGGCAAGGGCAGACTAAAGTACATAGCGTTTATTGAGTGCGGTAAGTCGGGAAAGAATTGGCACATACACATCATAGTCGGCAAAGAGGACAGGGAACTGCTGTCTGAACAATGGCCATATGAAAACGGTCAGAACTTTACTCCGCTATATAAGAACGAGAATTTTAAGAAATTGGCTGAGTACATAACAAAAGATTTGACCGGTAAAGAAGATGTTGATGCTGCACAAAAGCGAATGATGACCAGCAGAAATCTTACAAAGCCCGAATCAGTCACACGAAAGGCAAAAAGAAAAGAGATCAGAGCGCTTGAGCGCGGCGAAATGATTGAACCGCCCGAGGGTCATTATCTCATTGAGGACGATTACTCAATGAACTACTCGGATATCGGCGGTGCAAAATGGTATTTTTGTTTTCTGCCGATTACGCAGAGACGGAAATTGTAAATAATGGTAAATTCAGGCCGTGCGATGTACGGTCTTTTGGGGTTGCACAAAAATGAAGTATGCAGCGGAATAGATAATAAATCAAAGGAGAGATAAAAATTGAAAGAAAACAAAGCCAAATGTCCGTTCTATTCGTATGATAGCCAAAGTAAAATTTGCTGTTTCGGGGCGGTTTTCAAAAGTAAGAGCACAACGCTGTTTTTTGATTCGCCGCAAGACAAGGAAAATCACTTTGACAATTTTTGTGGTAGCTATTGTTGGCGAGGCTGTCCGCTTGCTCAGACGATTATAAAAAATGAGTAAATAAAAGCCCTCATCCGCCGTAAAAAGCGGATGAGGGCTTTTATTATTTGTTATTGTTTGCTTCCGCAATCCTTTCAAGCTCGCGGATTACAAGCCTTTCGACGTATGCAGGAGGCTTTCTCGTGCCGGTTTCCCAATCTCCTATGGTTCTTTTAGGAATCTCAAGAATCTCGCTCATTCTCTGTTGAGTTAGTCCTGCGTTGAGCCTTGCATCTTTAATTGTTATAATGTTGCTCATTTTCGTTTTTTCTTTTCCTGAATTAATAATAAATAATATTGGCGATTTTTCTTTTAACTGTGAATTTTGATGTGCTCAAAACTTCGTATCCGTCTTTAACGCTATTGAATCCTTCTTCAAAGTCATCAATCACATTATTCAATTCGTTTTCTGTACGGTAGTCGAGTTTTGAGAAGTCATTAACGAGTTCGTCGTCAATGAAAATCTGTCTGGGTTCTTCTGCAAGAACCTCATATTCTCCAACAAACTCACCGTTGTTGTTTCTGATGTTTCTTGTGATTTTGTTTGTGTTTGTCATTTTGATTTCTCCTTTTTATTTTATCTGCTGATTGATTATGTCTGCGATATGCGGCAATTCAAAATTGAGCAATTGCGATATTTTGTATGCTGAATTTATTAAAGGCGCTTTTTTCTCGGTGTAGTAGCAATAAGATGTTGAATGTGAAATGCCATGCTCTGCTTCAAGCTTCAGATAATTCTTACCTGCTAAATCAAAAGCCTTTCGGAATGCAGAATAAAAACTACGGTCGATTTCATTTTGTAAATTTTCTCTTTCTTCGGCATTTGTAAACTCTTTATTATGCATTAGCACTAAATAAATCACAACCGCTACACTATACGGAATATTTCTTTTGGTTTTTTTATCGTTGAAATACGTAAAAACTGTTTTTTCACTACACTTCATTTTTTGTGCCAGCACACGATATGTTATATTTTTTTCGGTCATTGCAGATTGGAAGAAAGAAATTAAAATATCATTGATGCTTTGAGAATCATTTTTCATAGTGTTTTACTCCTTTCTTTATCTTGATTATATTATATCACGCATTGCGTGATATGTCAAGTGTTTCTTTAAAAAAACATTTATTAATTTTTTAAAAACATAATATGCGAAAATTTTAAATCAATTCAAAAATTTTATTTTTGTCACGGTTTTGCCTTTCGGTGAAACCGTGTTTTTGCATACCAATATTAGGCTCTGAAAAAAGTATGAAAAATCATTGAAAAAGTTTTAACTTTTATGCGAAGCGAAAAAAACATAAAATTAAAATACAGATTTGGCAAAAAAAGGGCGGTGAGCTGATGAGCGATAAATTAAAATCACAGGCACAAAAAGCAGAATCAAAAACGAGGAAAAAGAAAAACAATGAACCGGAATTGATTGACTGGGCAGCGGTCAAGGCTGAATATGTGAGCGGAACAATGTCAGTCGCCAAGCTCGCCGACAGATACGGGATAAGCGTGTCATCAATCAGCAAGAAGTGTGCCTCTGAGCATTGGCAGGAGCTGAGAAAGCAGAATCAGAGCGAAACCGCAAATAAGATAGCGAAGAAAATCAACACGGAGAAAGTGAAGAAAACCGTCAGAGAGATTGACAGAGTTGTGGCCGTTGCCTCTAAACTTATCACAAAGTTGAACAGAGCCGTTAATGAGCTTGACAAGGACGAGGAACTTATCAAGAAGAAAGTGGTTAAATTCGAAAAAAGCGAAGATAAGAAAACTGCGGAAGAAGAATACAGCTACGATTATGAGAAAACTGCCACGGTGGAAGAAGAATACAGATACGATTATGCAAAGCGAAAAACACTTGTAAACACAAAGCGAGCAGCGGAAATCTCAAAGAGTCTGCTCAATGTTCGTGACATACTCGCAGATTATACAACGGAACAGGACGAAGAGAACGCTCTCGGCATTATCGAAATCCCGATGCAGGAAGTAATGCAACCGCCCGAAGATGATGAGCAGGACGGTGAAAGCGTTGAGTAAGAAAGTCATATGGACTCCTCAGCCAAAACAGAAAATAGCGTTGAGCCGTGGCGAAGATGAGATGCTATACGGCGGTGCGGCAGGCGGAGGTAAGACCGATTATTTGGTAGTTGAGGCGGCTCGACAGGTGAATATCCCCGAATACAGAGGGCTGATACTCCGTAGGGCTGTGCCTGACCTTGCGCGAATTATTGACCAAACAAGGGCAATTTATCCGTCAATTGATCGAGGGGCAAGATACAACGCCACAACAAGAGTGTGGACCTTTTCAAGTGACGCACAAATTAAGCTCGGCTCTTTATTTCGTACAAACGAAAAGTACAAATATCAGGGGCAACAGTACGATTTTATCGGATTTGACGAATTAACGCAGTTTACTTTTGACGAGTACAGTTACCTTAAATCCCGAAATCGTGGTAACTGCAAGGCGACGAAGGTGTATATGCGCTCAACTGCCAACCCCGGCGGTGTTGGCCACGGCTGGGTGAAACAGTATTTTGTGACTGCCGGAACTCCGGGCGAAACTATATGGCTCAGTGACAAAGTAATTATGCCTGACGGCACGACCAAAAACTATTGGAGCAGTAAAGTGTTTATCACGGCAAGTGTGTTTGATAACAACGCCTTGATGAACAACGACCCCGATTATGTCAAGCGACTGGCACAGTTGCCCGAGGCGGAGCGTAATGCCTTGCTCTACGGCTCGTGGGATAGTTTTGAAGGACAGGTTTTCACCGAATGGATAGATAACCGAGAGCATTACAAGGACAGACGGTGGACTCATGTTATAGATCCGTTCAAAATTCCGCAAAGCTGGCGAATAATACGCTCATACGACTGGGGCTATACAAGACCGTTTTCAGTCGGTTGGACTGCCGTTGACCAAGACGGCAGATTTTACCGAATCAGAGAGTTATACGGCTGCAAGAAAAATCAGCCGAACACGGGTGTACGCTGGCCGATTGAAAAGGTGGCACAGGAAATTCTTGCAATTGAAAACAATGACCCTCAGATTAAGGGCAGACAGATTTATGGCGTTGCTGATCCGGCTATCTTTGCAGAGCAGGGCAGCGGAAAAAGTCAAGCCGCAACACATGCACAGTTGGGAGTGTTCTGGAACAAGGGCGACAATGCGAGAATTGCCGGAAAAATGCAGTTTCATTCACGGCTCGCGTTTGATGAGGAAGGCTATCCGATGTTTCAGTGCTTTAACACCTGCACTAACTTCATCAGAACAATTCCGAACCTTGTTTATTCTCAGATAGACACCGAAGATATTGACACTGAGGGCGAAGATCATATTTACGATGAGAGCCGTTACGGGATGATGACTTCAATTATTACACCAAAAGAAGTTGTACTGAGAAATGCAAGGGCATTTGACCCATTGAATATAAGTCAGACACGATATTACAACAGATAGGAGATAAAAAAATAATGAAAGTTAAACGAGATGAAAACGGAATGATTATGCCGGTTAAAAGCACATATCCAGCTCTGACCTCTGACAAATCAAAGTTGAGCAATGTTTACGGTACAGGCGATAAGACTGATGAAGAGCCGAAATCAGCCGAACAGGCAGAAAAAGAGAACGAGAGCAGCGGAAAGCCGATTGGACTTGACGAAATACACGAGGCTATGCAGACTTTCAGGAAGTATCAGAACAGCAAAAAGCAGTATGATGAAAGATTTAAGCAGGCATTTAAAGAATATAACTTGCTTTACACAGAAGCGACTGCACCGCAGATTAAAACTGACGATAACGGCAGGCCTCGAAAGGTGCTTGTGCCGCACCGCAAAGGCGCACAGGCACTTAATGTCATAATGAACAAGCACGCTGACGCAATGGATAACTACCCCGAAATCATTTGTCTGCCGAGAGCACGGGACGATGAACAGGCGGCAAAAACACTCAACAGCGTAATACCGTGCATACATAAACGAAACGGATTTATAAGGACCTACTCAGACGAACAGCTTGACAAGTTTGTCGGCGGTTGCGGTTGTTACGCGGTATTGTGGGACAAGACCGCAGAAAACGGACTGGGTGATATTGCTATCAGCCGTGTAGATATTCTCAATCTCTTTTGGGAGCCTCATATCGAAAATATACAGGACAGTGCCAATGTATTCTTTGCCAGATATTACGATGAAGAAGGAATCAGAAAGGTATATCACGAGCTTGAAAGCGTTTCAACTGCCTCTCTCGGACTGGTTGAGCATGAAACATATGACAACAGTAATAAGTCAAACGATAAAGTAATCTTGATTGACTGGTACTACAAGAAAAACGGCGAATTGCATTTGTGTAAATTCGTCGGTGAACACATTCTCTACTCATCTGAAAATGAGGGCAAGCCAATTTACAACCACGGTAAATATCCGTTTGTACTTGAACCGATGTTCAGACTGCGTGATACTCCCGTGGGTTTCGGATTTATGGATGTAGTCAGAGCACCGCAGAATCAGCTTGATGAGCTCAAACACGATATGCTGGTGAATATCAAAGTAAACTCACAGCCGAGAGTGTACGCAAATACAGGTGTCGGCGTGAACAATGACGATATGACAGACCTTGACAAAACGGTAATTGAGGTCAACGGACAGTTGCAGGGTAACATTGCTCCCGTCGAATCAAAGGAACTTGCCTCAGGAGCATGGAGCTTGTACGACAGATTGTCGAATGAAATCAAAGAAACTTCTGCTACGAATGACGCGAGTAATGGGGCAAGTGCGGCAGGTGTTACAAGCGGTTCGGCAATTGCGGCATTGCAGGAAGCAGGTGGAAAGGTAAGTAGAGACTCGAATAAACTTGCACAGGAAGCTATGACGGAGCTTGCACAACTTGAAATTGAACTGATGAGGCAGTTTTATAATCTTCCAAGAATTTTTAGAATCACGGGCGAAAACAATCAGACTACATATGAGGAGTTTGACAATACAGACCTCAGAAAACAGCCGTTGACCTATACAGACACAGACGGTCAGACGGTAAACTATACCGACGAGGACGGCAACATACTTGAACGACTGCCGATTTTCGATATTGACGTGAAGGCGCAAAAGGCAAGCCCGTTTGCGACTGCCGCACAAAATGAAATGATGATGAATCTATTCCAGATGGGCGCTTTCAATCCGCAGGCGGCAGACGCTACGCTTGTAATGCTTGACGGCATGACCTTTGAGGGCAAAGAAAAACTGATTGAAAAAATCAAGCAGAATCAGACCTTGTCACAGGCGGTGCAGGAGCTTTCGAATAAAGTACAAATGCTTGAAGCAATGAACGCAAGCAGAACAGCGGCAGATGTGCAGAATGCTATGCCGAGTGAAAACGCACAGAACGCACAGCAGACACAGCCACAGACAGAAAGCGAGGCGGCAATGTGATTGAAGTAACATTGATTGACTGCGGAAATCTGATATATTTCGGAAGCAAAGGACACAGCTCACATGATGTGTGTGTTGCCGTGAGTGCGTTATGCTCTACATTTTTGCAATACGTGCGTGAAATGCAGGACGAAAACAATGTGACGATAGTCAATGAAATCTATGAAAACGGTCACACGGAATCAGAGTTTTATATTGTCAGCTCAGATGCCGAAGTACGCAATGGCATTAAAGCACTATGGACGGGGCTTGAACTCTATGCCAAAAATTTCCCCGATGAAATAGATTTAAACTTTGATGACGGCAACCCGAAATAAAGTTTAAAATCAACAAGAGTTTTAACTTTTTTTGAAAAATTACTATTGATATAATTAAAATATAAGGTCGCAGTAGTGGGACTGCATTAAGGCCTGGCACCTCGGAAAGACGAGAGAAAGACACCTCGGAAAGACGAGAGAAATGAGGTTCTTATGAACGACAAATTTTTAAGTCTTATCGTAAATCTGCATGACGGCGACTCAGCAGGCGCAGCTGACGGCGGAGACGGAAACGATGAGAGCGGTGTTGCCACAAGCACTGAAAACAACATAAGCCGTGAAACAAGAGAGAGAGCAGAGAGAATCGGCATAGGTGACGACCTTATCGACGATTATAACAAGGCTTTCGGCAACGGCAATCAGAATCAGAACAACACAGAAGGCGAAAACAACAGCACAGACACAGACGGCGAAGAAAACTTAGAAGAAGAGTTTGAAAAGCTGATTAAAGGTAAATTCAAAAATGTGTATCAGAACAGAGCGCAGTCTTTGGTGAAGGACAGACTGTCAACCAAAAACAAGCAGATTTCTGACATGCAGAAAAAAGAAAGCACCGGCAATCAGATTTTCGCTCTTATTGCAAACAAGTACAATGTACAGCCCGATGACCTTGACGGTCTCCTCAAAGCCGTAACAGAGGATAAGGACTTGTTTGCTGAAAAGGCTCTTGCCGCAGGAGTAACGACAGAAGAGGCACGCAACGATTTCTTCAATCAGCAGAAAACAAATGCACAGGAAGAAGAACTTGAAACCCTCCGAAGAGAAAAAGCCGCAAGAGAACTTGACACACATTTGAGGTCAATTGCAGCGGAAACGATGAAAGAATTTCCAAACTTCAACCTTGAAGAGGAATTTCAGAATCCGTCTTTTAGAACCGCTCTTGACTTTATTGCTCAGCAGAAAAATGAACAGAACGAAAAGACAGGTCGTAATGATGAAATTTACGATTTGACTACTGCCTATAAAATGGCACATTTCGATGAATTGCAGAAAGAACTTGTCAAGCGGTCAAGCTCTGCCGCAATTACTGCGGCAGCACAGTCAATTCAGAGTGGTGCAAGACGACCAACCGAAAATGCGGTCAAGAAAAGCGGTACAACCACGCAGAGAAAGAGAGTAGAAGATATGTCTGACGCTGAATTTGATGCCTTTTACGAAAAAGTAAGGCGAGGCGAGGCACACCTCTAATGCCTTGCCGAAAGGAAGGTACATATGAAAAGCAAGATTATTAAGCTTATTATCAACATTCACGATAATACGGTTGACGCGGGCGGTGTAAACAAGTCAAACGGCTATGTTTACAATGCTTACGACAACACAACATCAACCTCGGGAAATGATTGGACTCCCGAAAAGGCTACATTCTATCACAAAGTATTCCTCAAAAACCTGACAGCGAAATGCGTTCACGGTCAGTTCGGCGAGCATGACACAATTCCAAAACAGTCGGGCAACATCTACAACAAGAGAGGTATTTCACCGTACCCGACAGTAACAACACCGTTGCAGGAAGGCATTACTCCTGTCGGCAATAAGATGAGCTTCTACTATGTTGAGATTGCGGTGAACCAGTACGGCGCATATACACCTATCACAGACTGGGCAAGTTTTTGCAGCCGTGATAATGTGATGACCAAGGACAGTGAGGAGCTTGCTTCACAGGCTGGCCGCTCAATTGAAGAGATTGACCGTGAGGCTCTTAATGCCGGAACAAGCGTAATCTATGCACCGGCTGTAGGCTCTGACGGTGCGGTTACAGAGGTTGCAAGTCGTGCGGCAATTACGGCGAACAGTAAGCTCACAATTGACACAATTTTCAGAGCGCTGAACTATCTTGAATGCCAGAACGCTGAGCCCATTGGTGAAAACTATGTCGCTGTTGTACATCCGAATGTTAAGTATGACATTATCAGCAACAAGGATTTCATCAGCGTAGTTAAGTATGCGCACGCTGATAAAATCTTCAAAGGTGAAATCGGTACAATCGGCAATGTTAAGTTTGTGCAGTCAAACTTTGCGAAAGTGTTCAAGGGTGCAGGTGCAAGCAAGATTGATGTTTATTCAACACTTGTGTTCGGTAAGGATGCATATGTTACTGTTGAGATTGAGGACGAAGGCACTCAGACAATCGTTAAGGGCTTTGGCTCAGGCGGTACATCTGACCCACTCGACCAGAGAGCGACTCAGGGTTGGAAAACAACTCACGGCGTCGGCATTATCGGTCAGACCAGAATGGTGAGAATTGAAACAGCTTCTTCACTTAACACCGTAGCACAGACAGCTTCTCCGGCTGTAGCGTGATTGGGAGGTATATAACCTATGGCAACAACTGTAACAATCGAAAAATCTCAGCTTGATAAGCTCCTTGGAATGTATGACGAGCTTCAGGAAATCAAGAAGAGTATGCCGACAGACCGTAAGGCGGAAAAAATCAAGCAGGACAAGGAACTTGCTAAAATGATTGAAAAGGCAAACAAGGAAAGTGAAGAACTTGTTGAGTACATCGCTCCGACCGGTTCGATGAAGTCAAACAAAAATATTGAGGTCAATATCAACGGAGTGCAGTACACTGTTCCGAGAGGTGTTAAAACAAACATTCCACGCAAGGTTGCGGAGATTATTGACAACTCGATTAAGCAGGCTGAATTTGCTCAGGGTGTGCAGGATAAGGCTGCCGAGATTGCCCAGCAGGCAATTGCCGAGGGCAGAATCTAATTCAATAACAAGGGATAAATTGTACTCCTTACAGAAAATTCGCAGAAGGGCGGGGGCGGTAGCTTCCGCCTTTTTGCGTACACAAATATTAGAGAGGTGATTATATGACACTTGACAAGGTAATTGAAAGAGTGAGGAATCTTAAAAGCGGATATGATGTGTCCGATGAGGACATTATAAGTTATATTAATGAGGTAGAAATGGAAATTATTAGTAATGTAATAAGTAACCGCGAAGGTGACAGTTGCATCGTTGGAACATACGGAAACTATCTGATTGATACGGACCGTGACTTTGAACTGCTTGCACCTGCGCCGTATGACAGAATGTACGAGGTTTATTGTGCGGCACAGATTGACAGGGACTACGAAGAGGCTGAAAGATATTCCGTTGATATGAGCGTATATAATCAGCTGAGGCAGGATTTTGGAGCGTTTTGGTTCAGAACACACCCGCAAAAGAAAAGATATAACTTTCACATTGGATAAGAGGTGACAATATGCTACCCGAATTAAGAATACCGAGGAGAGACACAACGAGTATCAGCGTGTTCAGAGGACTTAACCGAAGTCCGAACACAGGATTTTCAAGGGTTTCAAGCTCATCAAGCAGTATTTACACAGAGTTCAAAGATTTAAAAAATATGACTTCTGATAAATACCCACAGCTTGCACCGAGAGTAAACCGTTCCCGAATTACTTCCGATGACCAAATCAAAATCATCTCAAATCTGTTGTCGGCTAACTCAGGGCTTATTTATATTGACTCTGACAAAAATCTGCATATCGGGGCAGAGGTTACAAAGATTGATGAGATTGATGCGGCCAAACAGCATCATATCGTTTTATACGGCAATAAGGTTGTAGTATTCCCCGAGAAATTCTCGGTCAATATGAGCAACAAAAAGGTGACTATGATTGATTGCCGGAACAAAGATTTGAGCACACGAGTAGAAACAAAGAGTAATTTGCAACTTGATGCCTTGACATATGATTACGCATATTTGTTATGTTCAATTACACGGTCACATTATGACGCAAGTGCGAACAAAAATTATCGACCGAGCATAACTTTATATACCAGCAACGATTTAACAGACACCAAATATCAGTTGACAAGTAATAAAGACATGGTTGATATATTCAACTTAGATGATATTAGGATAGGCATGGTAATTGAAAGTTATAACAACTTTTATTCTGTTGTCGGAATTGAAAAGAGCGACAGTACCTATAAAAAGAATAGGCTTTTGAAATTCAAAAAGTTGCCCCAAAAGTTTAGTTATACGACAATAAGAGCCAAAAACATTGGATTGCATATTGAAGTTGGAGATTTTGTGAAGATAAGCGGATTAACTGACTCTCTTGTCAGCACAGATGCCGAAAGCTACGCCAATAAGACTTATGTAGAAAACCTTAACGGTAAAACTTTCAAGGTTTATTACGTTTCAAGAAATGAGCTTGTAATCAAGTGCGAATTGGAATCAAGCGTGCCGTACACCGGTACAGTCACAGTTGAAAGAATCTCTCCCGATTTTGACGAGGGAAAAATCGTGGAAATGCAAAACCGCTTGTGGTGTTGCTCCTCAGACACAAACGAAATATATTGTTGTAAACAAGGTGATGAGCGCAACTGGCAGGCATACAGTGACGGAATCAGTACAGACAGCTGGGCGATGACCTGCGGTAAAGAAGGAAAGTTTACAGGGATTGCAACACGGGGCGACAGCGTTATTTTCTTCAAAGAAAACTACGCATTAAAAATCTACGGGACAAAACCGAGTAACTTTACCCTTGCAGAATACAATGTGCCGGGTGTCGAAATCGGAAGCGAAAAGAGCCTCGTGAACATTAACTCAACCTTGTTCTATCTTGGCCATAACGGTGTATATGCTTATCAGAGCGGTAGTTTGCCGGCGCTCATCAGCGAAGAATCTTTGTGGGGACATACTTATAAGAACGCAGTCGGCGGCAGACACGGAAATAAATACTACATATCTGCCGAAAGAGATGACGGGGAACAAGAACTGCTTGTGTACGACACTGATAAAGGCTTGTGGCACAAGGAAGATGACGCAAAGATGATTGACTGCACCACATACAACGGTGTGCTGTATTGGCTTGATGAAACAAAAGAAAACATTATGTGTCCTGATAAAGCGGACAATCTTCTTGTAGACAATACGAAATATGAGTATCAACAGGAAGATTGCTTTGAGTGGTCTGCTGAAACAGGTGACCTTTACGACAGCGAATTTAATGTGAAAAATATCGGAAAAATCCGAATCGGCATTAAGGCTGAAAAGGGAGCAAAGGTCAGCTTGTTTACACAGTATAAGGATAACGGCGAATGGAAGAAAGTATCGGAAATGCTTTACAGCGAGAAAAAGCCGAGAGTATTCGCCGTAGCTTTACGCAGAGCGGAATATTTACGGCTTAAACTTGTAGGAACAGGACAGGTTGAAATATACGGAATTGATATTGAGCACAGCAGAGGAAGTGATAAGCGTGGCTACATTTAAACTTGATCCACCGCCCTCAACGAATGACATAGGTGAGATGCGGAACTATCTAAACGATATGTACGAACAGTTAGCTTTTGTTTTAAGCAACATTGACAGCGACAACATAACAGATGATTTTCTTTCTGCAATCGGACAGTCACAAAAAGGAAGTGAAAAATAATGGCTTATACATACAAGGTTTATGGAACGGGCGATGTTGACAATGCGGTTAATAACTACAACCGTGTTGCCTCGTCAGCTCCGACATACGCTGACAGCTCTGAAACAAGACAGGCTCGTCAGCAGGCTGACAACTACTCAAACTCATACACCGACAAAATCAATAAGGGATATACGAGCAAGTACAAGGGTACAATTGATGAGCTTGCCAATCAGTACCAAAAGAATAAATTTGACTGGACTCCCGAAAATTCTACGGAATATCAGCAGGCAAAAGAAAAATATACCCGTGAGGGCAAAACCGCACAGGAGAATGTGCAGGGAAGTTATGCGGCCAATACGGGCGGTTACAGCAATACATATTCACAGGCGGCTGGTCAAAAGGCATTCGGCGAGTATATGGACGAGCTTGCAAACAAGGTACCGACTTTGAAGAATGAGGCATATAAAAGCTATCAGCAACAGCAGGAAGATACACTAAACAGAATCGGCGTATTGCAGAACCTTGATAATACGCAATATCAGAGATACAGGGACAGCGTAACGGATGATTACGACTTTATGACCTATTACGAAAACAAGTACGGCACATCCAAAGGGCTTGATATGAGTAACTTTCAGAACGAACTTGCTCACTGGCAGACACAAATGTCAGCGGCACAGAGTAATCTTTCAGACATCAGAAGTCTTGCCGAGGCACAGTATGAACACAATACATTGAGTGCCGACACAAGGTCAAGCATTGACAGCCAGCGCAGACAGTCGGATGCTTATTACAATTATCTGAACAGTCAGGTAAAAATAAAGTGAGGTGAGAACATTGAGCGTGAACAGTGAAGAAAAGATTTACAACGAGCTTATGAATGAAGTGCTGAGTCAGACGGTGAGCGGTGACACTAAGCAGAGTGCCGCCGCTCTTACGGGTGCAGAATCAACAACGACAGGACAGGCTGACAACTATAAAAGCACTTACAGCGGTAAGCTAGATGACGCTATAAGCAACTATCTGACAGGCAGAGGATTTGAATATGACCCGATGCAAGACAAGGCATATCAGCAGTACAGAAAGGAATTTGCGCAGAATGCCGCTATGGCACGAGATACGAGCCGTAACACAGCTAAACAGCTTTCAGGCGGTTACAATCCTACCTATGCCGATACAGTCGCAAACGAGGTCTACAATGACCGTATGGGCAATATAAGCGATGCAGAAAGTACATTTAGAGGACTTGCACAACAGGATTATCAGGCAAAGCAGGAGAAAAACGCAAATGTGCTTAACCTCTATAACACGCTTGAGGGTACAGATTACAGCCGTAATCGTGACACGGTAGGAGATTATAAGAACTATCTTAATCTTCTTGCAAGCAGGTACTCAACCGACAGACAGGCAGATGTCAACCTTGACAGTGCTAACAATGATGTTTATTCCACCAAACTTAATGGAGCAGTAAATAATCTCTCATCAGCAAGAGCAGCAGACAGTCAGCGTTATTTGTATGACACGGTAAGTGCGAATCAGCTTGCACAGAATGCACAGGCAGAGCGTGAAAACAATCAGAAGATTGAGTACGAAAAGAATAAGGCAGCTTACACTGCTTATATTAAAGCTCAGACAGCGGCAGAAAAGGCAACTAAAAAAGCACAGGACAAAGAAGATAAGCGTCGATTTAAAGCGGCATATGATAAGTTCGTTGATGCCTATGACCTCAAGAAGGCTAAGTATGACTACAAGGTCGGTCAGCTTGCACAGGGCTATTATAACGGCTACATCACGCTCGACGAAATGGATTATATTGCAGAAAAGCTCAATGTCAGCACAGCTGACCTGACAAGCACGCTTGACAGGATGAGCAAAAACGGCGGAACGCTTAATGATGACCACTACGGCGGTCCGAACTCAATGAGTATCGGTAAAAACACTGATTATTTTCAAACGTCAACTTCAAGAGTTACTACGGACGAAAAAGGAAAAACAAAATATTTATCGGAAAAAGAGTGGAACGAACTACCGATAAATAAGAAGAAAAAGTGAGGACTGTATATATGGCACAGCAAAGAAAAAGAACAGCAGGCGACGATTTAAGAGATTTTAAAGCCGGAAAGATCAGCGGAAACTTTTATCACAACGGTATTGATCGTTCTGATAATTATATTCAGCATACCTCTGCTCCTTACAGAATGATAAATGATAAAGGTAAAGTACAGATTGCATCTTACAACGAATGGATTCAGCAGGAAGTATTTCAGCATCAACACGAATTACCAAACGGCACAAGTAGTACTGCTGTTAAAACTGGTAATAAAAATTCATCAAAAAATAGCGAACCATTTCTCGGTTTGCCGAAAACAAATATTGATACAATAAAAGACTCCGGCATAAAAAATAAAAACGGTCAAAACAACTCTTTTGATTTTCAGAAAGCTCAATCAGACTTTGAAGCAACCATCAAAAATCCAAATAAGCCTTTAGAAGATAAAGTCAAAGCTCTTTCTGACGATTACAATACCGCCATTAAAAATAACGACATCAAAACAGCGAAAGCCATAGAAAAGGAATATAATGCAATCGCAGAAAAAGTCAACAATCAAGCAAAAATAAATCAGCAGAACGCTGAAACCGCAGAAGCTGAAAACGCAAAACTTGCAGAACAGGCAGAGAAAGAACAGAAGTATGCAGATAAATACAAAAACTCTACGCTCGAACAGAGGAAAAATGCACGCATACACGCAACAACAGAAGAGCTTGACTGGCTTAACAAGCATATGTATGACAACTCATCAAGTAAGGAGTTGGAAGATTATAATAATCAGCTTAATAAAGAAGCTAACAGCTTGTGGAATCAGAGAGATGAAGAACAGGCATATAACCGGCTTAAAGCAATTGAAGATGAACAGGGAAAATTAAAAACTGCAATCGACAACGCAAAACTCTCTGAACAGAAGAAAAAAGAGTACGACGATATAGTTGATAAGAATGTTATACTCAAAACTGTTTTGCAGAAATATTATGCTTTGCAGGAATACAGCAGTAATCAAAGTTTAGTCAGAAGTGAAGAAAATACTGAAGGTGTTAAAAATCAGGTTATTCTTGATGACTACAACTACATAAACAAACTATCAGGAAAAGAACGCAATCAGATTGTAAAGGATTTCAATAATCTAAAAAAAGAAGGTTATGATACCGAATCCCTATATAAATGGTACAAGAGAGAACGAGATGCCGAAAGTGCAGCGGAAACTACAAGAGTATATACAGATTACGCCGACAAACATCCTGTTCTCGGCTCACTCCAAAGCGTGGGAGTAAGGCTCACAGGGGCTGTTCCCGATGCAGTAAAATATATCTCAACCGACCTTGATAAAAAATATAACGGCGGTGACGGATATATTAACCCCGAGGAAACAGGTACGGCTATATCTGACGCTATGCGTGCGAAAGTGTCAGACAACATTAACAATGATTTCGGTTCATTTTTGTACAACACAGGAATGAGTATGGCTGACTTTGCCTCTTTGTTACCGCTCAATGCCGTTCCGGGCGGACAGGCTTTGTCACTCGGCATTATGGGCACAAGTGCGGGTGTCGGTGCGGCAAATGAAGTTATCAATAACGGCGGTACAATTGACAATGCGGTAAAGACCGGTATTGCATCAGGTATTGCCGAAACTCTTTTTGAAAAGGTTTCTCTCGAACAGCTTTCAGCGTTTAAGGCAAGCGGTAAAAGCACATTTCGTGCGGCTGTCGGCAATGTGCTTAAAGGTGCATTTACGGAAGGCTCGGAAGAGGCTTTTACCGACCTTGCAAACAGGCTTACAGATGACGCAATCAACAAGGACTTATCTTCATACAACCTTTCTAAGAAAAAGTATATGGAACAGGGAATGAGTGAGGCTGATGCGGAGAATGCCGCAAGCTGGGACTTTTGGAAGAATGTCGGACTTGATTTTGCCGGTGGTGCAATATCGGGTGGTGTGCTTAACCTTGCTACAGCAGGAATTAATCTTGCAGGTGCAAAAATTGATATGGCACAAAATAAAGAGAGCAACTCACAAATTGGTAAAGCTGTTATGGCCGATGAAAACTTTGACCTTGATTTGCTCATCAGGCAAGGTCTGGCAACCGACAAAAATGATAGAGCATACAATTATGCTAAACATATGCAAAAACTTGTTGAAAACGATAACGAGGGAAAAATCAGTGCCGGAGATGTCGGCAACCTTATGTATCTTATCAACAGAGAGGTTGGTAAAAATCCCGAACTTGTAAACAAAATTGCTCAGGTTAAAAAGCAGAATACACAAGAGCAGAGTAATCAGGCCGTTAATGCTCAGAACGAACAGAACCATACACAGCAGAACACGGCTCAGAACGGACAGCAGAATGCAGAACAGGCACAGGCGAGCACTGTAATAAATGCAACAAAAAAAGCCAATACAGAGGCTATCAGCAAAATGTACGGTGTATATGCTTTTGGCAAGAAGCACCCAAACGGCATTATCGCAACAGATACTTCAACAGGTAAGGTCGTCAAGGTTGCACTAAAGAGCCTTGAGTGCTCGGCTAAAATCAATCGCAGTGATGAAGAAAACACACTTATATTCAATACAAATGACGGCAAGCAGGTTAATGCGGACAGCATAACATTTTCTGACAGTCAGCTTGATACGATTGTTCACAGCGCAAACGAATTTGATACATACGGTGCGAGGAATTATATTTCCAACTTTGAGGAGTGGAGAGAAAGTCCGCAGGCTCAGAAAATGAGCGATGAGGAAATGCTCTACAAATATAACAAAGCATATTCAGCCGCATACAGCTTTGGTCGAGAGGGCGTTAAACTTGATTCACTCAGAGAAACTTCTGAATATACGATTCTTAAAAATATTCTCGGTGAACAGATTGTAAGTCAGGCATTGAGCACCGGCAGAAGAGATGTTGACATTAACACTCAACACCATGCCAACAGACTGACCGAGTTAATCAACCGCAACGGCAGAGCCGACACAAGCGGTGTTACCGTGTATGCCGACAACGGAACAGATGTTTCACACATTTCGCAGGAGCTTATTAATACACTCGGCAACCTTGCGACAAAGACGGGCAGAAACATTATTATCTCAGATCGTCTTGCTGACGGAGTGAACGGTGTTGCAAAAGACGGCAATATTATCCTTAGTTCGGAAATCAGCAGTCAGAAAATCCTTGCCACAGCTTTACACGAAGCCGGACATATGATTAAGAAAACCAACCCGACCGAATGGAGAACATTGAGTGACTTTGTGTCAGACTACCTTGTACGCAAGGGTGTTGACCTTAACAAGATGATTGACCGTACAATTGAGATATACGGCAACCGTTTGCAGGCCGATGAACACGAAAACACAAGAGATGCCGCACTGGAAGAAATTGTATGCGACACACTTATGAGCATTGCCTCAGATGAAAAGGCTCTCAATATTGCCCTCAGCACCAAGCAGAATAAATCCAAAATTGCAGCGGCAATTAAATCTTTGATTACAAAAGTAAAGGATTGGCTCATCGACAAAAGCACAAACTACGGAGCTAAAGCATTTGCCAAAGATCTTGAAGCTCTTGAAAGCCTCGCAAAAAGATTTTCAGAGGCGGCAGACACCGCAAGAGAAAATATTACCGAGCAAACAGAGGTTCAGAACGGTGAGAAGATTGATGTTGAGAAATATTCAATAGGAAGTACCGACAACATAGTACAAGCGGAATTTGAAAAGAAAGTTGATGAAATTGAAAAAAACACATACAATAGTGACGATGCGGTAATTATGGGTATTACACCTAATATTTTACAAAAAATCGGATTAGCACCATTACCTCTTGCTATGACTAAAAATCATATTTATTCTGTCGCAGTATCAGATACAAGAGCAAAAAGTGAGGGGAGATATCATAAAAATACCAATTATCACAATTTAGGGTTTGATACTGTAAAAGATATTTACAATAAAATTTCTGATCCGCTTATGGTAATAGCTCACCCTGATTTTGCGGTAAAGAAAAATAAGAGCAAAGACAGCACCCATAAAGTAGTTGTTTTAGTTGATTTATCAGTTGGCGGAAAACAGGTAATTGCACCGATAACTGTTGATTATGAGGGAATGTACAATAACACACACATAGATGTTAATCTTGTTGCAACATATTTTGATAAGGATAATATCAACGATTATATAAAAGAAGCCATTGCTTTGGAAACAATGGGCAAAACAGGATTCTTTTATTTAGACAAAAAAAGAACCCAGAATATTTTTAAGAAGTCAGGGTACCAATTACCCAGCCGACTTAAAAATTCGGGTTCCAATATTATTATACGTCCTATTGATGATATTGTCAATAAAAAAATCAATAATATTACTCAAAGCAAACAATTTATCAGATGGTTCGGTGATTGGCAGAATAGCCCTGCAAAAGCGAGTAAAGTGGTAGACAACAACGGTGAACCGCTTGTTTTGTACCACCAAACAGAAAAAGAGTTTACAACCTTTGATACAAAACAAAAAGGCTCGGGAGAATTTGACAGTGAAATGCCTACGGGTATATTTATGAAACCGACAAACAACGATATCGGAGTTGGCGGAAATATTCAAATGCCGTTGTATGCCTCTATTAAAAATCCCCTCATTGTCAACAACAGAAGCGAACTTGTTAAATTTTACGATAAGAATGTACAGGGATATACGAAAGCTAAAAGTGCGATAGACAGCGTTAATAAGGAATACAAGGCTAAATTCAACGAGGAGATGAAAAGAGAAAACGAGGAATATCAAAAGCTGTGGAATGCGCAAAAGAACGGTGAAATATCTGAAGAAGAGTACCAAAAATCCATATCAAGAGATGCACTTGATGAAATTATGGAAGAATGGGAAAATAAGGTTAATGAAGCAAGCCATAACGCTAAAGCCTTGATAGATGATTATTTCAAAAACAGCAATTATGACGGTGTTATCGTTAATAATGATGTCGGCAGTTTTGGAAGAAGCACAAAAACATTCATAGCATTTGAAAATACTCAGGTTAAATCTGCAACAGACAATATCGGAACATTTGACGGCAATAACCCTGATATTCGTTACAGTCTTGATGAAGATTATGATTTTACAGATGAAGATGAAAAAGCCGGTGCAATACACGATACGCTGAATTTTTCAATTGACGATGAATACGATGATTGGCTTGTGAATGACGACGGCAAAAGTGTTTTTGACGCTGTAAAGGACGAAAAGAACCCCGACAGGCGGATCAGCATTTTATATCATTATGCCGGCAAAACCGCCGAACACGGAATGCGCGTGGGCAAGGATATACGAATCGGTCAATCAGGAATGCACCGTCTTGTGTGTAATGTTTTGCAGGAATACGGAGTAAATCTTAACGGTAAGAACAAATCAAGAATTGAAGCGTTTAAGTCAGTTGTAAATGACTTTGAAAATTCCGTCAAAAATGATACGCAGAGTTTTAACGATGCAATTGAGAGCCTTGCGGAAGAATGCAAAGAATATCTGAAAAAATCTTCCTTGATTGACAAAAAGCATTCCGAGTGGGCAAAGGATTTAAGCGACAGTCTGAAAGAGGTTACCCTTGTTATTCCGAAAGGTGACATTGATTTTATTAAAAGCGCCTACGGCAGTATTACAAACTTCCGTAAAGCACTTATGGGTAAAATCAACATCAGAACAGCAAAGGGATATGCTCTCATCGAAAGTGTAAACGAGGGCAGTATTGAAGATGTCGGAAATTCAATTTCAGAGATTATCGGAGATATTGCAGGAATTGATGAAACCTTTAACTGGAGAAGTGAAGAGGGATACAAAACACTTGAAAGGTTTATTAACTATGACCTTGCAGAACATTTTGTTTCAATTGACGGAAAGAGTGTACAGTCAATTGACGAAACGGCAATTGAAATGGCTTTTGGTGTTGCTACGGAATATTTGAAACAACAGGCAAAAGAAGTTGTTCTTGACAATAATGCCAATAAAGAATTATTGCACAGTATTACCGAAATATATAATCAGGCTAACGAGGAACACGAACTGCTCTTAAAGGAAAAGAATGCAAGATATGCAGAACAGATTTCGGAGCAGAAGAAAAATGCCGAAAAGCAGATTAAATCTTTGGTAAGAAAGAACAATAAGAAAACCGAGCAGTATATCAAAAATGATATTAAGCTGAGGAATAAAATCAAAAGCGATGCAAAGGAATACAGAATTACTCTTCGTGCAACAAAAAAGACGGTTGCAGAAGAATACCGTGCTGAGCGTGATAAAACGAAGTATCGTCAGAAAATCAGTACAACGCTTGAAAGGCTTATTAACAGACACTTAAAGCCTAAGCCGAGCAATAATGTTCCTATTTCGGTTGTGAAACCTTTGTACAGACTTCTCTCCGAATTGACAGGCAATTATTCGGGATTTTCCAAAGGTGTAAACGACATTACGGAAAAGACGGGATATAACAAAACCGTCAATCAAAAAGATGAAAGAGTAAACAAAGTAACATTGTCAGCAGAAACCGAGAAACTTATTTCGGCTTTAAACAGCGAAATTGCAAATACTGACGGAAAAATTACTTTACCACCGGCAATGAGAAACGCTTTGCTGGGATATAATGTGTTTGACAACAAAGGCAATATCAAACAGCATTTTACAGGGCTTCTTGAAGATGTAAGAAATATTTTTGAGAAAGCCGAGAAAAACGGAAAAACCTCGTTAAAGGACTTTTCTCTTAGTGAGCTGAAAAGAATAAGCACAGCTTTCAGCGAAGTAAAGAAACTGCTTGACGCTGCAAATAAGATTGTCATTAACGGCAAGGAGTATGACGCTTATCTTGTATCACGAAAAGGTGCTGAGGAACTCAAAAAAGTTACAGGCACACACAAGAAAGGTTCTAATACACAGGCAAGCACTGCCAAGAGGACGCTTTTGGCATACCGCAAATATATGTCAGATCCGATACGCTTTGCACGAATGATTTCGGGTTATCACAATGACAGCGTGATTGTTCAGCTGATGGATATGCTGAATCAGGGACAGTCGGACGCAGAACAATTAAGCATTGACTGGACGAATAAGTATGAAGAACAAATGTCCCGTTTCTCATATAAAGCCAAAAAGGATTATGTCAGAGAGCAGGCAATGGAATTTGACGGCATAGACCCTAACACCAAAGAGGAACTTGTTGACAAGAAAACAGGCGAACAGGTTAAAGTTGGACTTACTGCCGATATGCTTGTTGAAATGCTCCTTGAATATGAGGATGAATACGGCAGGGCACATATGATGTACAGCGGTTATCAAGTGCCGAATATCAAGTACATAAAACGGAAAAACCAACAGCTTATGTATTCAAAGGACAGCGGTTGTTATATTCTTCCCACAGAGTCGGATATTTCACGAATCAGGGATTATGTCATGAACAATGAGATTGCAAAAACTGTTTATGAAATTTGCCGTGAGATGTACAATGAAGATATGCAGAATGCCGTCAACAAGGTGTCAAACGAAAAATACGGATATGAAATTGCAAAGGTAAAAAACTATTGTCCTATCACGATTGACGAAGATACGGTTTACGGAACATTTGCCGATGTGCTGATTAACAGAAGTATCAACAGCCGAGCATTCCTTCATGAAAGAGAAAATTTCAAGTACAACAGGCTGAAACTTAAAGGTGCAACGGCAAAGCTTACCTCTCAGATTAAAAGCGTGTCAAGCTGGTGCGGTCTTACGATGCCGATTGAAACATTTAACCGTGTGTTCAATATGCCACGCTACGACCACAAAAATGACAGCCTTGTTAAAGCTGTTCAGGAAGAAAACCTTAATTCTGCCGAAAATATCAGACAAAAAAATAACACCCATGCGGATGAAGAAGAAAAATCCAAGCTGAGCATTGACGAACACTTTACCGATAAGTACGATGAATGGGATAAAAAGGGCGGACGATTTTCGTTCAGAGTAGGAACAACATCAGAGGTTCTTCAAAGATTGGGTGTTGACGATAAAAATATTTGGTGGGATACTTCCAAAATACTTAAAATCAAAAACAAACACCCTGAAATGACAGATGATATTCTTAAACAAGTGCCTAATGTTTTGGAATCGCCTATTATTGTTATGGAGTCATATACAGTTAAAGGTAGATTAGTATTATTTGGTGATGTTTACGATGCAAAAAATAATCCCGTGTTGGTAGCTTTAGAGTTAAATCCTATAGGAGAGGGTGGAAAAAGCCTTGATATTATAAAAATAGCAAGTGCCTACGGCAAAGACAGTAATTTGCAACATATGATTGATAAAAGTAATATATTGTATGTTGAACCAAATGAAAAGAGAACCCATACTTGGCTAACGGGTAATGGGCTCCAATTGCCTCTGCCTAGTTCCAAGTATGGATTCTCTGACAATATTAAATCACAGAATCAAGGTGATGTCAAGTACAGCGTTGAAAAAGAGGCGCACTCAACGCTCAGCATTGACGAGGTTCTTGATTTCATTGAAAGGGAAGAAAAGCAAAAGAAAAAGAAGGAAAGCACATCGACAACGGAATATTTCCCGAGTATGAAGGAAATAATGAAACAGCAATGGGGCAACGAAAGCGAAGAATACATAAGTAAACTCATGGGCGATTTGCAGGGCTCGACAAAACAGGCTGATCCGGGCAGAATTGATATGCTGACAGGAAAATATATAAGAGCGGTACTGACAGCAAATATCTCTTCGGCTATCAAACAGTTATCTTCTTATCCATTGGCAGCGGCAAGGGTAGGCTGGAAAGCAACCCTTGCAGGACTTAAACACATTCGTCCGGGAAAGCATACTCCGTTTTTAAACAGAGCGTTACCCGACAGCTACAAGCAAAGTATTCCGTATGATGAAATTGCTAAATATACTCCTATACTTGAATACAGAAAACAGGGCAACAACAGCCGTGAAATGGCAGAAATCAGCAGATACAAAGGCTTGATTGACAGTTCGGGTTGGGTAGGACATACTCTTGACCGTTTAAACTGGATCGAAAAAAATGATGTGCTTATGGTAGAAATGAACTACTGGATTGCCTATGAGCATGTAAAGGGCAATATGGGAATATCTCCCGACAGTAAGGAATTTATGCCGAATGTTGCAAAAACGCTTGAGGACATTATTAACAATATGATGCCTAACAGTTCGGTAATGCAACAAGGACAGATTTTGAGAAGTAAAAATCCCGTGAACAGAATATTTACAATTTGCAAAAGTCAGGTTTTCTGTATGGTAAATGCCGCAATGGACGCAAGCGGTGAATACAACGCAAGGCTTAAAGATTACAAACAGGCTGTAAGTGAATTTGAAAAGAAGCAGGCGAGAACGGAAGTTAAGATTGCAAAGAAACAGCTTGCAAGGACCTACTCCGCAATTATTGTCAGTACAGCTATGACCTGCGGAATTTTGATGCCGTTGATAGCCGCATTGTTCGGCAAGTGGGACAGATACCGTGACGAGGACGGCAATATTACTCCGTGGTCTGTCGGTTCAAGGCTGTTGAAGGATTTCGGTTCTGAATTAACGGGCATGTTCCTTTTCGGTGACACGGTGTACAATACCGTATTAGCACTCATTGATAAAAACGAAGAATTTTACGGATTATCTCTTCCGGGTGTTGACACGATTAATGACTTTATAACGGGAATCATAAACATTGCCCGTTCCGATACACCCGAAAAGCTGAGAAAAAATATTTCTTCACTTGTGGGAACACTCGGAATGCTGACAGGACTTCCAACAAAGAATTTGATGAACTTGTTTCAGGGAGCATGCAATCACATTGAAAACTTCACAAAATACGGCGGTACACCGACTGTTAATGACTACGGTGAAGTGTCTATGCAGATGTATGCTAATTACTGCTATGAGGCTCTTATTGACGGCGACAAAAAGAAATTTGCAAAACTTTATTCAGAATGGCTGAAAGGAAAGACTTCCACAGGCAAGCAGGTTGATAAAAGCTATATTAACAGCAAACTGAAAACAGAGCTTGAAGATGATACGGAAATCATTGCCGCAGGAAATGCGTTCTTTAACGGCGATTTGACGGCATATGAAAATACGGTTGAAAAGTATTCTGACTTAGGCTTTGACAAAACAACCGTTGTAAAAGCCATTAATTCGATTGTCAGTGACCTTGAAGATGAACAAAAAAATGCAGAAGGACTTGATAAGTACGACAATGAAGAAGAGAGTGACAGCAAACCCGAATTGTACAAGTATTCGGATGCATTTGACTTTTTGAAGAACGGCGATACTGAAAGCTATGAAAAGGTTGAAAAATACCTTATGGAGCATAAAGGTAAGACAAAGAATCAAATGAAAAAGCTGATGCAGAGTGCAAGCCGAACTGATCCTATATTTAAAAAGTATATTGAGGCAAGCAAAAGCAATGATGCAGATACAACGCACACATTGTACAGACAGTTACTGAATATCTACGGCTCTGAAAGCAAGTTTAAATCAGCTCTCAGAAAATGTCAGGATAAAATCAAAAAGCAAAAAAGTAAATAAACAAATTGAGGGCAGCGGAAACGCTGTCCTTTTTTGTGGGTTTTAACTTTTTTGAGTTCGCAGAAAACTATATAATGTAATTAACGATAGGGGGCGGCATTATGAATACGCTGAAATTTGAAGTATATAAAAATACCCTGAAACGCAGAGACGGATTTAATCCGGTTCTCGGTGAAAAGAAATACACTAAAATCAAATGCTACTTTATGGAATCCGACTGGGACAACTGCGCTCTTGTTACGGCAAATTTTATGAGCGAAAAAGATAATATCGTTAAAAGTACAGTGAGCCTTACAGCTGATGACAAAACCGCAGTGTTTGACATACCGTCAGAGCTTGAGGGGGATAAAGTCTATTTCAGCCTGACCGGAAGTTATGCAGATAGCAATGGCAATACAGTAACACTCAATACCAACCTTGTCGGAATTAACAGGCAGAAAGGTATGTTGCCGAGTGCTTCAACTGGCATAAGCCTTTTCGAGAAAATTATAGTGGCTGTAAACAGTATGGCATCAAGACTGAAAGATACGCTGAATCAATTCATGAACACATATCCAAATGTTGATGCCAGTAATTTGACATGGCTCAATGTCAGATCACTCGGAGTAGATAACACAGGCGCTGACACTACTCTTGGTATGCTTGTATTTTATCCGCTTGACAACAGAACTTTATATTTCCCGAAGGGAACATATAAATGCAACGGGTTAGCCCTCGAAAATGTTGAAAATCTGACAATTATATGTGATAATGCTGAATTTATTTATTGCAATAAAGCTACTGACAACACAGACTCAGCAGGCACAAGTGTACAAAGTACATTTTTCAAATTTACCGGTTGTAAGAATCTGACCGTTATTGACGGTAACTTTGACGGCAAAAATAAAGTGTCACAGATTATTACTTTGATTAATTGCCCAAATGCAAACATAGACAATGTTAATATATCTAATGCAGGCAATGCTTTATCGGCAACAGCGGCAGGTATTAATTTTTTGAGAAACTGCTCACACTTTAATGTCAGAAATGCCAAAATATCAGGCATTAAAGCCGGAACTGTCGGCCCAGACGGATACATTCATTCATTTGGCATTGGCGTGACAAGCGCAGGGAACGAGTACAGCCAACACGGTAACATTGTTAATGTGCGAATTAATGATATTGACGGATATAATTCCGGAGATGTTAAGCCGGACGGTGACGGTATCTACTTGATCGAAAGGCCGACCGATGATTTCAGCGGTGACGGCTATATTAATATTTCAAGGTGTGAAATTAAGGGATGTGCCAAAAGAGGAATTAAGGTTTCAACAAGGCATGTCAATATCTCTGATTGCTATGTCGATGTTGACAGCTGGGGCTCGGCAATTGAGGCGCAGTACGGTAAGTTGACATTGAGGGATTCAATTATCAAGAACAGATATGCAAGCTGTCTGACTCTCGACTGGGACAACGGCACTAACTACATTGACAATTGTAAACTCTACGGTGCAGGAAAAGACGAAAGCTCAAAGTACGGCAATTACAAAGGCAATGGTATTGTGCTTAATCAGAGGTTGTCGTCAAGAGACGAACCGTACAGTAATGAGCCGTGCAATATCAGCATTAACAACTGCTTCGTTGACGGTGTATTCTCTCCGATTATTTCGGGATATGACAATAACATCAAGTACAAATACGGAAACATTGTTGTTGATAACCTTAAAATTGGTCACTACAGAGATGCGTCGGCAGTCAAGCTCAATTCTACTATGATGACAGATGTCAATCGGCTTGTACTTTCGGATATTATGTATCAGTACGGAACAACAGAAGCAGAAGTGCTGAACGCAAACAATGAGTATTATGCTCTTAGCAACACGGCAGGAACTACAATTAATCTCGGCACACTGTCATCATATGTTAATCCTAAGCGTCTTGTCTATGACACAAATCTTACCGATGATTACAATGAAATCTTTAAGTTCTATGATCTTAATAATGCAGACTTTGGCGGTGAGACAGCAAAGGTGACAGATGTGCTTGAAGATTCACCGAACAGCGCAGATATTGCCGACGGAACCTATACAAGTGTAACTAATACGAATTTAAGTGTGTCAGTCGCTGACGGTACAATGAATGTAGCTTGTTCAACGGCATACGCTTCTGCATCATATGTCTATATTCCAATTTCAAACATTACTCTTGACGGAAATGTATTTGATTTTGTTGTTTCTGACATAAGCAAGACAACAGCAGATGTTACTTTAACGCTTGCCGATGCCAAGAAGGCTACAATTGCCGGATTAACTGAATTTGCGCTAAACAAAGCAGTAAAATCAACCATTGTAGGTAATGTCAGCGGTACGGCATCGTTTGTCCGCATTAAGCTCAATGCGGACAAAACGGCAAGCCTTTCTTGCAAAGTCAACTTTAAAAATCGCCAAAAGGTTTTAAAAGGACAGGTTGAGGCCAGATTGAAAATTCTTGAAGAGAAAATAAAAACATTGGAAGGTGCAAACGCGTGATAGATTGGATTATACAATATTGGCTACAGGCTCTTTTCGGCATTATTCTTGCAGCAATTGTTGCAATCGTTAAAACGCAGTGGAGCAAAATTAAGGCAATCGGCAAAGGCACACAGTCATTACTCAGGGCGGAGCTTATCCGCTCGGGCGAAAAATACATTGAAAGAGGCTGGATTGAGGTTTATGCCAAAGATGCTTATGACAAATGCTATCAGTCATATCATCATCTCGGGCAAAACGGCACAATGGACGATATGCACGAGAAGGTCATGAACTTACAGACTAACCCAATTATAAGAAAGGATGAAAATAATGAACAAGAAGAAAATTAAGAAATGGGCGGTTGCGGCACTCATCAGAGCCGCAAAGACAATGGCACAGACAGCAGCGGCAACACTTTCGGTTGCGGTAGTAATGAGTGATGTAAACTGGGTAATGGTTGCAAGCTCAACACTCCTTGCGGGCATTCTCTCAATGCTGACAAGTGTCGGTGGCTTGCCGGAAGTTAAGGAAAGCGGGGAATAACAATGAAAACTTATATCGGAGTTAAAAAGATTGAAGCCGAGCCGATGACAAGAGGCGACTACAATACATACAGAGGGTGGCAGATACCTACAGACGAAAATCCGGCTGACGAAGGTTATCATGTTAAACACGCTGACGGTCACGAGTCGTGGTCGCCCAAAGAAGATTTTGAAAACACATTTTTTGAAAAGGGAAAGAACCTTCTGAACGATACGGCGTTACTTATGAGTAGTGAGGACTACAAAGAAAGATTCATAGCCGAGTACCAGCAATTGGTAATCCGTTATAAGAAATTGAAGAAAATGCTTGATGCTTGGGATAAAGGAGAACTGAAATTTGCTCCGACTTGTCCACGCAGCGCATATAATATGCAGATTAAAGCAATGGCAGATTATATTGCTGTACTTGAATCAAGAGCATTTATTGAAGGTATAAAAATATTTACAGAACAGAAAGCGAGTGATTAAAAATGAAAGTTACTGCTGTTGATGTAAGTTTCTGTCAGACGAATGTTGATTACAACAAAGTCAAGGCTGACGGTATAGACACGGTTATTATTCGTGCCGGCTTTGGCCGTGAAACTTACCAAAAAGATGCACAGTTTGAAGAACACTACAGAAAAGCAAAAGCCGCAGGGCTGAAAGTCGGTGTATATTGGTTCAGCTATGCGTACAGCGTTGCCGAGGCGAAAAAGGAAGCCAGTGCTTGCCTATATTGCCTGAATGCCAGAAAACTTGATTTACCGGTGTTTTATGACCTTGAACTTGCATCACAAACCAAACTCGGCAAAGACACCTTAACAGCAATGGCAGTAGCATTTGGCGAGTGCATCAAAGTTCACGGCTATTCAGCCGGAGTGTATGCAAGCGCAAGCTGGTTTACAAGTTTTCTTAACTACGAGAAACTTAAAAAGCAATATGCAATTTGGCTTGCTCAATGGGAAACAGGCTCTCCGTGTCGGACTTGTGACATCTGGCAGAACTCCGACAGCGGAAAAGTCAACGGGATTAATGGTAATGTTGATACCGACATTGTATTTAATCCCAACTATTGGGGCAGTTCAGCAACAACGAGTATACCACCGAAATACTACGGCGTTAAAGCTGTACAGGCTTGGGTAGGCACAACGGTTGACGGTATCTATGGTCCTGACACGAAAAAACATTTGGTTATGAAGTTGCAGGAAGAACTTAACCGTCAGTTTGGAATGAACCTTATTGTTGACGGAATTTACGGTGTGGGCACTCATAATGCAATTGTTGTACTCTCATACGGTTGTAGAGGTAATCTTACCAAAGTTTTGCAGGGCTTGCTCATCTGTAAAGGGTATGACACAAACGGCTTTGACGGTATTTACGGTGTTGGCACAAATTCGGCAGTTAAATCATATCAGCGGACTCACTGTTTGAATGATGACGGTATCGCAGGTGGCAACACTTTCAGAAGTTTGTGCGCTTAATCCAAATCCAACACGAAATCCAACACATCGAAAATAAAAGTCAGTATTTATCGCAATAATAAAGCGGAGGCAACGGGTTCGAATCCCGCCGGCTCAGCCA
>ERZ1673702.759-NODE-759-length-41153-cov-7.702784_pt1 | contig 41153 bp, 47 predicted proteins | sample MGYA00580232_ERZ1673702 | MGnify/ENA primary metagenome ERZ1673702 (study PRJEB41218, sample SAMN15661792) | gut metagenome | host: Homo sapiens | place: Canada: London | collected 2015-08-20/2019-03-30 | study: EMG produced TPA metagenomics assembly of... | reverse complement strand
CAGAGATGTAAATGCGGCGGTAAATATCAGAAATGAGGGAATGCGGCTGGTAAATGCATGACCTTAACACAATATAACACAACCGTGGGACACACGGGGATAGCTCGCTTATGCTTAGCACAGTAGTGCTATCGAACGAGAACCAAACTTGCCGAGGATGGGAAGATTTCTGCCGATCATCATTGGTGTTCTGGCTGTACCGCTGACACTGATGTTTGATACCGATTCCTTCTTCTTCGGACTAATGCCTGTACTGATCGAGATCGCAGGAAAGTTCGGCGTGCTTCCGGCTCATATTGCCATTGTTATGGTTGTATGCCGTAACTGTGCAACCTTCATCAGCCCGGTGGTACCGGCAACCTTCCTTGGAATCGGACTTGCAGATGTGGAGATCAAAGACCATATCAAGAGATGTTTCCCCTGGATCTGGGGAGTCAGCATTATCTGTCTGATCGCGGGACTGGTTCTTGGAGTGGTGAGGTTTTAAGTGAATAATTGATTATAATAAAAAAGTATCAGGAGTTTCGATTTCAATGAGAAACGGATCCTGGTACTTTTTTGGTGAAAAAATAGGCTTTAGATAATCGAATCAAAAATGCCTCATGTCCGATTGCATATAATTTTGTGTCGGTTATAATCGATATTATCGACTTAAGATTTCTTCAATTTTATCCTGCATTTCTGCAATCGTATGTTTCCGTGAACGGGCGCATTCCTGTGCCTGGCAGTCGCAGATCAGACATTTTCGGTACGAAGGGCGGGAAAGTTTCTGCCCGTCTGTGCCGATCACATCCATATCAAACAGCCGGCCGTAGGGATGGTTTTCTTCAATTTGTGTGGTGAGATCTTTGATCTTTTCGGCAGAAGCAGAAACACAGAGCAGCATCTCAGGGCCGGTGATATCGTCAAAAATCCGGGATTCCAGAATTACCAAATTTTCTTTTTCAAGAGATGCCAGAAGAGCCTCTTTTCCCGATCCAAAGCCTTTCCGGATCAGTGGGGTGTTTTTTATGGGACCTGGAATATTCATGCAAAAAGAGATCACAGGATTCTGGTATTTTTCTATAAATTCATTCTGGATCTGTACACGTCTGTCGCGGCAGTACATCATATCGGTAATGGTAACTTCCTGACCTTGCATGGCTTTCACTCCTTATCAATCACGTTAATAATGGATTACATTTTCACTTGCCTGAATTTTGTCAATAACAGGTCTGGCATCCGGGCTTTTGAAATAGTTCAGTGTTGTTTCCGGAACCAGTTCCTCCAGAAGTGGCCAGTTTTCTTCTTTCAGAGCCTGCCTTACCGTGGAGGCACTGATGACGGCTCCCTTGTTTTCTTTACGTGGAACGATCACACATTCAATTCCGTTTTCCGGCAATTTTTCAGACATGATCTGATTGTAGATGCCGGTAACCAAACTTGTAGGTTCTTCGCCGACATAACGCCTGTTGATTCCAAGTGCTGAGGCAATTTTTGTAAAAACAGTCAGATCCAGCATGGCATGGCTCTCGATGACAGCCTGTTCATCCTTCTGGAAATAACTTGGAAAAGTGGCGTTGCTGATAATGTAAGGTCCACTGTCGTGGTAACGGATATTTTTAAGATGTGCAGTTCCCTCCATAACCAGCTTCTTACGCACGGAAAAAGGAACCAGGCTGGCATCTTCGCTGACGATAAAAAGATGAAGAATGTCATTTTCAGAAGCGGCTTTTTCCACCAGATACTGATGCCCCAGAGTAAAGGGATTGGCGTTCATCACCAGGGCGGCAATGCGGGGGGCAGATTCCTTCTGTTTCTCCAGGGAATTCAGATAACTGGAAAAGCCGGTGCGCTTATTTTCCATAAAAACGATCTGACCGTTGATCCGGGCGATTTCATAAAAACCGAGATCCCTGAAAAATCTGGCGGAATCACATTTTGTATAGAGAAAAAGATGTGTGTTCCCGCGGGAAAACTGTACTTCGATCAGGTGGCTGACAATAGAATTCATCAGTCCCTCGCCCTGATGCGTATGGCTCACTGCCATGCAGCGGAGGGTATTTCCAAAACAGCTTCCGGTTGCGATCAGATTCATCTCGTCATCATACATCCCGCAGGTATAATCCAGGTTTGCATCTCTTCGGATCCCCTCAGCAGCAAGCAGCTCATCGACCAGATGATTTCCGTATTTATCTGCCTGACGGATCTGGGTGATAATATAATCAGACATGGCAATCTCCTTAGAATTCAAAGATGTTTATATAGCAATCTTATAACAACCGGAAAAAGATGCAAAGAAAAAGTCGGATTCACAAATGGAATAAAGTGATAGAGAAAATGAGGAATCCCCGTAAGTGTTATAGTTTTACATGGACAGAAATTGTCAAAATGATTATAATAAAAGAATTAACATTATTATCGTGTGAAGAGGGTTTTTATGGAAAAATATTTTACTATTGTAAGTGACGGTTCCTGCGATCTGCCGGAAGAGATCGTGAAAGAAAAAGAAATCGGCGAGGTGCATTTCCTGGTTTCTTTTGACGGAAAAGAATATAAAAAAGAAGGTGTAGAAATCCGTCTGGAGGATTTTTACGGGAAAATGGTGGCGGAGTCCAATGTTTTTCCGCTGACAGCGGCACCGTCTCCAAATGATTATTATGAAGTTTTTAAAGAAAAGGCAAAAGAGGGAAAAGATATCCTTTGTATCTGTATTTCCACCAAGCTTAGTTCCTCCATGCAGTCCGCAGAGATCGCAGCAAAGATGCTTGCAGAGAAGTATCCGGACATTCAGGTGAAGATCATTGACTCTCTGGCCTGTACGTTGATGCAGGGGCTTTATGTGCTGGAAGCCTGCAGACTTCGTGACCTGGGTTATACTCTGAAAGACAGCATTGAAAGAATGAACCAGCTGACAGATACCCAGAGGATCTTTTTTACGGTAGGAAATCTGGAATATCTGGAGCACGGCGGACGCATTGGAAAGGTTGCCAGCATTGCAGGTAAGCTTCTCAATGTGAAACCGCTGATTACCTTAAAGGACGGTGAGATTTATTCACCGGGGCTGAAAAGGGGCAGAAAAAAATCTATGGCAGGAACCATTGACCTGCTTCTTGATTACATGGAAGAGAACGGGTATACTCCAGAGAACTGTTCCCTGGTCATTGGTTACTGCTATGGATATGAAGAAGCGGAGAGCTTCCAGAAAATGCTGATGCAGAGCCTGGAAGAAAAATTCGGAACAACAGAGACAGTTCCCATTCACCGGATCGGAGCTACCATCGGTGTGCATACAGGCCCGTATGCCATTGGGATTGGAATCATCCGGCGGAGTGATATGGTATAAGTTTAAGAAAGAACAGGGCCGGCAGACGATTAATGTCTGTCGGTCCTGTTTTGGTATCTGCGGGCCGGATGATAAACAAGCACTGTGATGAGAATAAGCAACGCCGTTGTGGACAGGCTGACAGGATAAACCATCATCAGGCTGGAAAAACTGCGGTGGTTCGGGAATACGGCATATACCCATGCAATCCTGGTTCCGCAGACACCGATGGTTGTAAGCAGTGCCGGGACAAAAGAAATCCCGAAACCCCGGAGATAGCCGGACATGATCTCATAGAGCAGACTGAAAATGTATGCGGAAAAGATAATGACCAGACGGGTATAACCGATGTCAATAACCTGGGGATCACTGTTAAACAGGGAGAGCAGGAATTTTCCGCTGGAGAGGATCAGGATGGCAGCTGCAGCAGTTGTTACCAGACCTTCGGCTACACATAACAGCAGAACTTTTTTGCATCGCCGGATCTGCTTTGCGCCATAATTCTGTCCCACGAATGTTGTGCAGGCCTGGCTGAATGAATTAAATACATAATATACCAGGATCTCAATATTGAAGGCTGCACTGGATGCTGCGATCACAAGAGTTCCAAGACTGTTGATAGCAGACTGGATCACCAGATTGGCGATATTAAATACGGCACTCTGGATTCCGGCAGGAAGTCCGATCCGCAGGATCTTCAGGAGACAGGCTCTGTCAATGGATAGTTTATGTAAGTCAAGATGTACCCATTTCTCTGTTTTTGTCAGTTTGATAAAAAGAATGGAGGAGCTGACAATATTGGCGATCACTGTGGCTGTGGCAACTCCGTTCACATTCATTCCAAGGACGATTACAAAAAAGAGATTCAAAAGCACATTCAATACACCGCCGCAGAACAGGGCCAGAAGAGGTGTCCTGGTATCGCCGGTACTGCGGAAAATAGCAGCCTCAAAATTAAAGAGAAAGATCACAGGCAATCCCAGAAGATAAATACGGATATACAAAAGTGCATATGGAAAAACATCTGCCGGAACATTAAGCAGATTTAAGAAATTTCCGATCAGCCATTCTCCAAGCAAAGTAGTCAGGATACCTGCCAGAAAAGCGGCCAGAACGGAAGTGTGCACAGCTTTCTGGACTTCATGCTCATCTTTTCTCCCGATAGCATTGGCAATGACAACATTGGTTCCCAGGGAGAGACCGATGAAAAGATTCAGGATCACGCCGATCACAGGGCTGTTGGCACCTACCGCAGCAATGGCAACAGTACGGTCTGTGCTGGCAAAATTTCCTACGATCGCAATATCCGATGCGTTAAACAGCTGTTCCAGAATTCCGGTTGCTGCTACAGGGAGAGCGTACAGAGGAATCTTATTCCAGATAGAACCGTTCAGGATATCCAGCTTTGCGGTCTGTTTTTTTGATTTCATAAAGAACACCTCATTGATTTTAGTAAAATGATAATGCAAACAGAAGCTTTTTTGCCTCATACCATATACAGTATATATCCTTGAAAAATAATAGCAAATACCTATTAACTATGATATTATATAGCTAATAAGAATGATAGGAAGATGCTTATGGAAGTTCGTGAATTACGTTATTTTCTGGCAGTGGCAAGGGAAGAGAATATCACAAGGGCAGCAGAGAGCCTGCATATTGCACAGCCTTCTCTGTCAAAGCAACTGATGGAACTGGAGAAGAAACTGGGGAAAAAACTTCTGATCCGTGGAAAACGGAAGATCACTCTGACAGAGGAGGGGGTTCTTTTGCGCAAGCGGGCAGAAGAAATCCTGGAACTGGTGGAGAAGACCCAGCAGGAAATCAGCTCAGATACGGAAGATGTCATCGGAGATATTTATATGGGTGGAGGTACGCCGCCATCGGTTCTTGGGGCAGCTGCGAAGCTTCGGGAACGATATCCGGATGTGAAGTTTCATTTTTACAGTGGAGATGCCACAGACGTGTCGGAGCGATTGAACCATGGAACACTGGATTTTGCAGTTATGCTGCAGCCCATTGACAATGTGAAATACGATTTTTTTTCCCTGAAAGAGATTTCACAATGGGGAATCCTTGCAAAGAAAGACAATCCATTTTCCAGCGGAAAAGTGATAACAAAAGAAGATATCAGGACAATGCCTCTCATCATGCATCAGAGAATTGGTCTTCAGAATGAGATTGCGCACTGGGCAGAAATGGATGTGGAGGACTTAAATATTGCGGCAACCTATAATGTGGTTCATGGAAGCCCCATTTCTTTTGTACAGCAGGGGTTAGGGTATTTTCTGACAACCAGAGAGATGCTGGCACCGGAACTGGATCCGGAAGTATGTTTTCTTCCGCTGGAACCCCAGCTTCCTACCAGACAGGCTCTGGTATGGAAAAAGCATGCGGTATTCAGTAAGGCAGCAGAGATATTTAAGAGTATAATTATAGAATAGATCAGGAGGAAAAAGTAATGAAAACAAGAAGATTAGGAAAAACAGAGCTTCAGGTCAGTGAGATCGGTTTTGGAGGAGAATGGCTGGAGCGCCATCCGGAGGAGGAAAGTATTGAGCTGATCCATTATGCATCTTCAAAAGGAATCAATATCCTGGACTGCTGGATGCCGGACCCGAAATCCAGAAATATCATTGGGGAGGGAATTAAGGAGAACCGTGACAAATGGTTTATCCAGGGACATATCGGATCAACCTGGAAGGATGAGCAATATTACCGTACCAGAGAGATGGAGTATGTGCGTCCTGCATTCGAAGATCTTTTAAAAAGACTCCAGACGGATTATATTGATCTTGGAATGATCCATTACGTAGATTCTGAGGAAGAATGGGATGATCTTCAGCAGTCTGAATATATGGATTACGTGATGGAACTGAAGAGAACAGGTGTGATCCGTCATATCGGTATGAGCTCCCATAATCCGAAAGTGGCGAAGAAAGCGGCAGAATCCGGCTATGTGGAGATGATCCTTTTCAGCATCAATCCTGCTTTTGACATGCTTCCTGCAAGTGAGAACATTGATACCATGTTTGCAGAAGAGTTTGACAGCAGTCTGAAGGGAATCGATGCAGACCGTGCCCGCCTGTACAAAGCATGCGAGGAAAATGATGTGGGAATCACAGTTATGAAGGGATTTGCAGGTGGAAGACTTTTTGATGAAAAACGTTCTCCTTTCGGTGTAAGCCTGACACCGGTACAGTGCATCCATTACGCACTTACAAGGCCGGCAGTCTGTTCCATCATGTGCGGCTACGATACAAAAGAGCAGGTTAATGATGCCGTAGCATATGAAACAGCAACGGAGGGAGAAAAAGATTACGCGTCTGTGATCGCCAATGCACCGTTCCATTCCTATAAAGGAGAGTGCACCTATTGCGGACACTGCAAGCCATGTGCGGCAGAACTGGACATTGCCATGATCAATAAATTCTACGATCTTGCCACCATGCAGCCGGAAGTCCCCGCAACCATAAGATCCCACTATGAACTTCTGGAGCACAAAGCCTCCGAATGCATCGGCTGCCAGGAATGCGAAACCCGCTGCCCGTTTGGAGTGCCGATCGCAGAGAGGATGGAGAAAACTGCGAAGTTGTTTGGGTGTTGATATCTGATACAGGAGGCCTTGGGAATGATGAAACAAAACATAGAAAAGTCAAGAGAACTGGAGTTTGCGATATTTTGTATTGAAAATATAGCAGCAAAACTGGGTGTAAGTGCAGAAAAGGTATATGATGCGCTGACAGAAAAAAGTGATATTTTGAATGATTACATCATTCCGGAATATGAGATACTTCATACCCAGGGGAAAGAATATATTGTGGATGATATTATTGAGGTTATGAAAGAGAGAGGTGTTTTGTAATGATAGTATATCATGGCTCATGGCTTGAAGTGAAAAATCCAGATTTAAAACATTCCCGGTCAGATGTTGATTTTGGTAAAGGATTTTATGTGACACCTCTCAGAGACCAGGCTGTGAAATGGTGTGGAAAATTCAAACGGCGCGGTAAACAAGGGATTGTTACAACCTTTGAGTTTGAAGAAAACGCACAGGAAAATCTGAAAATTTTGAAATTTGATTCTTATTCTGAAGAATGGCTGGATTTTATTATGAATTGCAGAAGAGAAAAGGATGATTCAGATTATGATATTGTTATGGGCGGAGTGGCCAATGATAAAGTGTTCAATACGGTTGAACTGTATTTTGATCAGTTGATTGACAAAAATGAGGCAATTAGCAGACTGAAGTATGAAAAGCCGAATATGCAAATCTGTTTTCGCACAGAGGAGTCTTTGGAGCATCTTCATTATGAGAGGAGTTTTGAAGTATGAATGCTAATCCGATTTTGTTACAAAAGAAATATGTACGGATAGTAGAATTATTTGCAGAAAAAATGGGGATTTCTGTTGAAACAGCATTGGGTATTTTTTATCATTCACAGCTGTATCAGTTGATAAGTGAGGGAATTTCAGATATGCATTGTATGAGTGATGGATATCTGGCGGAAGAGCTGGAAATAGAATATAACAAAAAACAGCCATGGAACATGGAATAAGTAACAAGGGGAAAAATTCATGCAGGTAGAACAATACGTAATGGCCTATGGCATTGAGCAGGACAGGATCAGGGCGATCATTCCGGAGGGATTTGTTTCTCTGCGTCCGGTTCTCAGAATCAATGCAGAGATCCAGGACAACAGTAATGGTTATCTGGAATTTAACACACCGGTAGAAAAAGACGGAAACAGAGGTTGGCTGAATATCGGTTACTGGAATGAAGTACAATTTCAGAAAGAAGGAAGGACAACTACTTTTCAAACAGATTTCATTGAAATTTCATTTACAGGTGTAGGAATCGAAGGCTCCTGCCCGGCAGAAAAAGACAATGCGGGATGTTATTTCCTGAAAGAAACACCGGAATTAAAAAAGCCGGAGACGATCACCGAGAATAAAGAATTCTGTGACTGCACATTTCAGTGGAAGTTTACTGAAAAGGATGCCCATGGTGTCAGCATCGGAAAAACCCTTCCAGCCTATCCACAAGAGCCGGAAACGACCTATCCCAGAGATACATTTACAGCAGAAAATGCAGCAAAAATTCCATGCAGACAGGTGCTGGGAACATATAAAGTTATTTTTGAAAGATAGTAAAGTAAAGATAACGAAAAAACAGTCATAGCAGACAGAAAATAGACTAATACAGGGCAAGAGGAGGACTAGCTTATGTTTCGAAAAATGAGAAGATCCAAACAGGAATTAATCAAAGAAGAATGTATCGAAATCCTGAAAAAAGAACCAAGAGGCGTGCTTTCCGTGCAGGGAGAGGATGGATATCCCTATGGAATGCCTATGACCCACTGGTATAACGAGAAAGATGGAAAAATCTATTTCCACGGAGCAAAATCTGGTCATAAGATTGATGCCATCAAAAATTGTGACAAAGTTTCATTCTGTGTTATGGACGAGGGATATCGAAAGGAAGGAGAATGGGCACTAAACATTCGAAGTGTGATTGTGTTTGGACGCCTCCGTATAGTGGAAGAACCGGAAAAGGTCGTGGAAATCTGCACAAATTTATGCAAAAAATTCACGGATGATAAAGCATACGTGGAACATGAACTGAAACATTCCGGTCCTGCAGTTCTCTGCCTGGAGCTGGAACCGGAGCATATGACCGGAAAACTGGTAAACGAATCCTGAAAATCGCCTGCGGAGAAGAACATCATGGAAAATACAGAGAAGAAAATAAAAGTCCTGATAAAGCCACAGTGTGACGCGGAAATCCGAAACAGGTTTATAACAAAATTCGGAAAGAAATGTGAGTTTGTTTTTGAAGAAAATGAAATCAGGGACTCCATTACAACAGCAGAGGTTGTGATCGGAGAACCGGAAGAATCGGAACTTCGGAAAGCCGAAAATCTCCACTGGGTTCAACTGACATGGGCCGGTGCGGATAAGTATACAAAAATGAAAACATTTCCCACAGGAGTTACACTGACCAATGCTTCCGGAGCGTTCGGAAAAATTATATCGGAATATGTGATCGGGAACATCATTGCCCTGTATCGAGGACTTCCTGTTTACTGGAAAAACAAGCAGGAACGTCTCTGGGTACAGAATAGATCATCAGACACCATATATGGAAAAAATGTTCTTATCCTGGGAACCGGTGACATCGGAAAAAACATCGCTCACAGAGTGCAAGCATTTGAAACCCATGTGACTGGAATAAAAAGAACAGCATTCTCAGAACATTCGCAGCAGCTGAAAGACTTTGATGAGGTATATGATCTGACAGCACTGGATGATAAACTGCCACAGGCGGACATTGTGATCGGCTGCCTTCCTGGAACTTTGGAAACAAAAGGACTTCTGAATTACGACCGTCTGCATTCCATGAAAAAAGATGCAGTTCTAATCAATGTAGGAAGAGGAAGCCTTATTCCAACAGAAGACCTGATCCGGGCATTACAGGAGGGCCACTTAAAAGGCGCAGTCCTGGATGTATTTGAGACAGAACCACTTCCGTTCGATTCTCCGCTGTGGGAAATGGACCAGGTTATTCTCACCCCACACATCGCAGGCCCAAGTTTCGGAGGAAACGCAGAAGTTCAGGATATGATCTGGAACATTTGCATGGAAAATCTGGAACGATATCTGAACGGAAAAGAATTAAAGAATATTGTCCGGTTAAATGAGGGATATTAACAAAGGCGATGAATATCGGTGCAAGGCTCGTACCCGGAAGTATCTCAGGAAAATTTGCCGGGAAAATTAACGGATGATTTCGCTTCAGTTCGATATTGAGAGGGAGATTTTCCTACAAGTTTTTTAAAGATCCTGCAAAAATAACTGACATTGTCATATCCGACTCTGACAGAAACGCTGGCTATTTTGTCAGAGCTTTCCCTTAATATTTTGCAGGCGATGCTGATACGATATTGAATAAGATACTCGACCGGGGATATTCCGATATTTTCCCGGAAATAGCGTAAAGCGGTGTTGGGACTGATATTCGCGGCAGCTGCAATATCTGTCAGTGATATTGGGGCGGCGTAGTGTGTCTGGATATACTCGAGCATTATTGGAATCATGCGTTCAGAGTGTGAAGGCAGAACACTTGATCTGGGAGTAAGCTGTTCCGGGGAAAGATGCTCTGTCATAATAAGCCAGATTTCACTTAAAAGGTTATGAATGAGAAGCTCCTGTCTTTCCGGTGAGGCCAGATTAAGAAACAATTGTCTGCAGAGATTCAGAATATGTTTTTGCCATGTTTGCTGCTTGAAAATAACGCAGGGAAGCATGGCATTTTCTAATGGCAGAATATATTTTTTGTAAATAAGACTTTCACCTGGAGCAAGAAAAGTGGGGGAAAATACAATATTAGGCATGACGCCATAGTTTTCAGCTGTGAAATGATGCAGCATACCGCTGTTGATAAAAATTCCTTCTCCGGAATGTAAAGTATAGGTTTTCTGCTCAACCTGGCAGGTAACAGTACCCTCTGAAACGCAGATGATCTCAAATTCCTTATGCCAGTGCCAGTTGATATCGTTATTATAAAATTTCCGGGTATCATCTATATAAAATTCCAAAGGAAAATCAGGTCCGCCGTGTTTTGTGGTTTCCTGCAGATTGCTGTTTGTATGAATGTTCTGCATGAGATTACAAAATTCCTTTCTGTTATATATAGTGATATTGTACTATAAAATGAAAGAAAAGTGCAATTACAATTTTAAAATGTGGTGATATAATACAAAAGATTGAAAAGGAATTACAATAATATGGAGGAGGATTTCTGATGAAAGACAAATATCAGAAAACGGTATATGCCTGTTTTGTGGGTTACATCGTGCAGGCAATCGTAAATAACTTTGTGCCGCTGCTTTTTCTGACATTTGAAAAAAGCTACCATATTCCACTGAGCCAAATCACAATGCTGATCACATTCAATTTCGGGATCCAGCTGCTCATTGATCTTCTGTCTGCAAAATTTGTAGACCGGATCGGCTACCGGATTTCCATTGTTCTGGCTCATGTATTTTCAGCGGCAGGACTGATCTGCCTGGTGATCCTGCCGGATCTTTTGCCTAATGCATTTGCGGGATTATTTATTTCCGTAGTGATCTATGCAGTAGGCGGCGGATTGATCGAAGTGCTGATCAGCCCTATTGTGGAGAGCTGCCCAAGTGATAATAAAGAAAAGGCAATGAGCCTTCTGCATTCCTTTTACTGCTGGGGTCATGTGGCAGTGGTCCTGCTTTCCACGATCTTTTTCCGTATATTTGGAATTGAAAACTGGAAGATCATGGCACTGATCTGGGCGATTGTTCCTATTGTAAATGGTATTACATTTACAAAAGTTCCTATCGCAACTCTGATCGAAGAGGGCGAGACAGGAATGACAATAAGAGAATTATGCAGGAATAAGACATTCTGGATCCTGATGTTAATGATGCTGTGTGCCGGTGCAAGTGAACAGGGTGTCAGCCAGTGGGCTTCAACATTTGCGGAGCAGGGACTGGGAGTAACCAAGACCATCGGAGACCTTGCAGGTCCTATGGCATTTGCGATCCTGATGGGAAGTTCCAGAGCCTTTTATGGAAAATTCGGAGACAGGATGGATCTGGACAAATTTATGATCGGCAGCAGCATTCTCTGCATTATTTCCTATCTCTGCATTTCCCTTGCACCATCTGCATTTGTGTCACTGATCGGCTGTTCCATCTGCGGATTTTCCGTGGGAATCATGTGGCCGGGAAGCTTCAGCAAGGCATCCATGGCACTGCGAAGAGGAGGTACATCCCTGTTTGCGTTTCTTGCACTGGCCGGAGATGTAGGATGCTCCGGAGGTCCGACTTTAGTTGGATTTGTGTCCGGGATATTATCAGACAACCTGAAAAAAGGAATCCTGGCAGGGGTTATTTTCCCTGTATTTTTGCTGGTGGGAATTCTGCTTTTGGGAAAGAGCCGGAGTGCAGAGTGAAATAATTCTTAAATTTTATAAATTGCTATTGACAATAGTACGATTTCGAACTAATATCCAACGGTACGAAATCGTACTATTTTTTATGGAGGTAAATATCATTGACGAACCGGGAAAAAATTGACCGGATCTATGAATCAGCACAGAAAATAGATCAGGTATATGATGTATGGGCTACGAAACATAAATTAACTTTATATGAAATGATGATGTTTTATGAAATTTTTCAGAAGGAAAACAGGGAGATCACACAGAAAGAGTTAAGTATGAAACTGGGAGCACCTAAGACTTCTGTTAACAGCCTTATTAAGAAACAGTTAAATGCAGGATATATCTGGATGCAGGTTAATCCACAGAACAAAAGAGAAAAGATCATATTACTGACAGAAAGTGGAGAACGTTTTGCCAGAAATCTGGTTCAGCCGCTGTTTCAGTATGAGGAAGAAGTCATAGGAATGCTGGATGACAGAGATGTGGAAACTGTTATTACAGTACAGAATAAATTTGCGGATATCTTACTGAGTAAGATGGAAGATATATAAGAGAGGAGATATTTTTTGGATACACAAGTTAAATTAGAACATGAAGTCAGTTTCCGCTGGCTGATCGTATTTGCATTGCCAACGATTTTATCCAGTATTTTTTCCAGCCTGTATTCTACGGTGGATGGGATTTTTATTGCAAGACTGGTGGATACAGATGCGTTATCTGCGATCAATATCATAATGCCAATGATCTTTCTTGCGTCGGCAATCGGAATGATGTTTGGCAGCTTTATGTTTTGCTTTTTTGAACCCGCTGTGATATTTTCTCGGATCGGATCAGGCACTTCTGCATTATTGCAGGGAATATATGATTCCGGTTTTGATCACACTGCCTTTCGCAGTGTTTGGAATGGTATTTCAGCTTAGTTTCATTACAGTAGGAAAAGCAGGTTTCGGTGCTGCACTTTCGGTTATGGGTGGAGTCCTGAATATTGTACTGGACTGGCTGTTTGTCGCGATTTTTCACTGGGGACTGGCAGGCGGTGCTGTAGTAGATTTTTTTGCAAAAAACAACGCCCAGGTGGAGACGATCGCACTGTATGGATTCCGGATCGTGGCAACCAGCTTCCTTATGATGGCCTGCAACGTATTTGCATCCGGCTGGTTCACTGCATTAAACGATGGAAAAACATCTGCGATCTTATCGTTCTGCAGAACGGTTATCTTTATGATCGCGCCGGTACTGATACTGCCAGGGATCTTTGGCATGGATGGAGTATGGATGTCCATTACAGCTGGTGAGGTTTTGAGTATTCTTATGAGTATTTTTTATTTCAGAAAATACAGAAATATGTGGAGCGTAAAAGTATAAAATGGGACAGGGCAGCTTCCGAAATTGAGGAGGCTGCTCTGGCTTTTTTATGGTATACTGATATCAGTTTGATATAAGATAAACGAGAGGATAAATAGATGGAAAAAAAGATCGTTCAGGTTTAGGAGAGAACTCAGCAACTGATCCGGCAGTTATTAAATGTCTGGGAAAGTTCTGTACGGGCAACCCATGATTTTCTTTCGGAAGAAGAGATCATCAAGATCAGGGAATACGTTCCCATGGCAATAGAAAATGTAGAATATCTGATCATTGCGGAAAAAGAATTCGGAGAGCCTGTTGCATTTATGGGAATTGACAGTAATCGGTTGGAAATGCTCTTCCTTTCTCCGGAGGTCAGAGGAAAAGGGCTTGGAAAGCAGCTGCTTCAGTACGGTATTGAAACTTATAACATTCAGGAACTCACCGTAAACGAACAGAATCCCCAGGCAGTCGGCTTTTATGAGCATATGGGATTTCAGACTTATAAAAGAACGGATCATGATGAGGAAGGGAATCCGTATCCGCTTTTGTATATGAGATTATCCAGATAAGCAAAGCGATTATTTGCCTATGGTTAAGTGCAGGATGCGGGATTTATCAGTGCTATATTTAGACTGTGCTAATAAAGCAGAAAGGGAAGGATAAGAATGAACTGTCAGGAATTGACTGATCAGATAGAAGAATACAAGCCTTATAATGAGCAGGAAGAAAAAGACAAACGTCTGATCCTGGACTGGATCAGAAATAATGAGAATGCTTTTTCCAGAGAAAATACAGTAGCCCATATGACGGCTTCCGCCTGGGTTGTGAACAGGGAGCGAACCAGAGTTCTTATGGTATATCACAATATTTACAACTCCTGGTCCTGGCTTGGAGGACATGCGGATGGGGAGACGGATCTTCTGTCTGTTGCAATCCGGGAGGTAAAGGAAGAAGCGGGGATTTCCAACGTTCATCCGGTGTCTGAGGAGATTTTTTCCATGGAATCCCTGACTGTAGACGGCCATGTGAAAAAAGGAAAATATGTATCCAGCCATCTGCACTTTAATATCACATATCTCCTTGAGGCAGATCCGGAAGAAGCGGTTTCCATAAAAGCAGACGAAAACAGCGGTGTAGCCTGGTTTTCACCGGAAGAAGCATTGGAGAGATCTACAGAACCGTGGTTTGTGGAGCATGTTTATAGCAAACTTTTGGAAAAAATGAAGGATGTGAAGGGGAACGGTAAATGAAAATTGCACTTGTACAGATGAGTATGGGAAAGGAAATATCCGAGAATCTTGATAAAAGCCTGAAATACTGTGATATGGCAGAAAACTGTGATCTGGTCTTTTTTCCGGAAATACAGCTGACACCGTTTTTTCCGCAGTATCACAATATATGTGTGGATCATTACTGTATAGATATGGATAATGATGCACTGGTAAGATTGTGCCAGAAAGCCAGGGAGCATCGATATTATTTATCACCAAATGTCTATCTGGAATCAGAAGGAGCCAGATACGATACTTCTCTTTGGATCTCCCCGGAAGGAAAAATCCGAGATACTGCAAAAATGGTCCACATCGCACAGAATGAAAATTTTTATGAGCAGGATTATTATACACCGGCGGAGGACGACTTTAAAGTTTTTGCCACACCATTTGGAAAGATCGGCATTGTAATCTGTTTTGACAGACATATGCCGGAAAGCATCCGTACCTGTGCAAAAAAAGGTGCAGACCTGATCATAGTCCCGACTGCAAATACAAAAGCAGAGCCAATGGAAATGTTTGAATGGGAAATGCGGGTTCAGGCCATGCAGAACCAGGTTTTCATTGCCATGTGCAACCGTGTCGGAACAGAAGATAAAATGCAGTTTGCCGGGGAATCCATCGTGATCGATCCAAGAGGGAAAGTCCTTGCAAAAGCAGATGACAGGGAGCAGTTACTGGTGTGTGATATTGATCTGCAGGAGGTAAAAAAAGTCAGAAGCAGTCTGGATTATTTATCCCTTCGAAGACCTGAGCAGTATGAGTAATAAAGGAGAAACAAAAAATGGCAAAACTATATTTCCGATACGGGGCGATGGGAAGCTCGAAATCTGCCAATATTCTGATGGTTCGTTATAATTATGAAGAACGTGGTCAGTATGCGATACTGTTAAAACCAAGAACAGACGACCGGGATGGAGAGCATAAGATCCAGTCCCGGATAGGCTTGTCGGCTCCGGCTGAATATGTGGATGATTTTCTGAAAGAAATTTCAAAATTATGGAATGGAAAGGAAACAGAATATCTGTATCATGGCAAAAAAGTAAATGCCATTCTGGTGGATGAAGCACAGTTTCTTTCCCCGGAAGAAGTCGATACATTATCAGATATTGTGGATTTTTATGAGATTCCGGTTCTCTGCTATGGCCTTCGTACAGACTTTTTGAACCACCTGTTTCCCGGTTCCAGGCGACTGATGGAAATAGCAGATGTTATCGAAGAAGTTCCCACTGTCTGCTGGTGCGGGAAGCGTGCACAGTGCAATACCCGATATTCCAACGGAAAGATTGTGCGGGAAGGTGCCCAGATCATGTTGGGATCAAATGAGAGCTATGTGGCGCTTTGCAGAAAACATTATAAAGAAGGGAAATTGTGGAAATGAGATAACATCCTGAACACAGGTCGCGAAGCGGATTGCGAATGTCCTCTTTACGCACGGAAGAATATGATACTTCAAAGCCAGATAAGTCAAAACGTCTTACCTGGCTTTTTTGCAATGAATCCGATTGTAATAAGGATTATCGTTAACACCCATGAAATCGGGAACGCATAATACAGAATATTTAACTGATGATAATGTCTGAAAACCGTACAGATCCATACAATGCGAAAACAGCAGTTTCCAATAATAGTAGCAACAGCCGGGTACAGGGAATGTCCGGTACCTTTTAATACGCCTGCCGGGATCTCGTATAGGTTGCACAGCGGTTCGAAAAAAAGAATGCACAGGATACGAAGGCAGGCATTTTGTATCACTGTTTGATCTGCAGAAAAAAATCCTGCAAAAAAATTCCGGAATATGACAAGTGGTTCAATAAGGATCAGACTGCTCACAATAGAGAAGACCAGACATATCCGCAGGATAGAAGTATCCTTTTTCAGGCGGCAGATCAGAAGGAGCGCAGAAAGCATGGTGGACAGAACTGTAGCAGCGGCAACTCCGGAAACGCCAAGCTTAAAGAATACCACAAATATAATATTTAGAAACACATTTACAATTCCCGACAGAGTGAGAGCAAGAAAGGGATAACGGCTGTTGCCGCAGGCTCTGAGGATCGCAGAACCAAAATCATAAAGCTGCAGAAAGGGATAACTGACAAAATAGATCCGAAGATAAAGCACGGAGGAAGCAAGGATATCGGAAGGTGTTTTGATAAGACCCAGTAACGGTGCAGAAATACACTGCCCGATAATAAGGCCGGCCACACCGATCATTACAGCCAGAGACATGGCTGTGCGGATGATAGGAATGATATTCTGCTCTTTATGCTGCCCGATCTGCTGAGCAACCAATACATTGACTCCTACAGATAATCCGGATGACAGAGCCACGATCAGGGCAATGATTTCTCCGTTGGTCCCTACGGCAGCAAGAGAAGACGATGTGTCGAATAATCCTACGATCGCAGTGTCGGCTGCATTAAATAATTGCTGCAGCATACTGCTGAGGGCAATCGGAATGGTAAAAAAAAGAATACTTCTGTATAAAGAACCTGTGAGCATATCGATGTTTTTTTCTGAATAGCGCATATCTTTAAATCCTTTCCCAATAATCTTGAATCATTGTAACTCAATTATTATAATAGAAAAAGCGAATATATTTGATGAATAACATCGAAAAAAGGAATGATGATAAATGGATAAGAATTTGCTGAAATATCTTGCTTTTGTAAAAACAGTAGATACAGGGAGTTTTACGAAAGCTGCAGACAGTCTGAATTATGCACAGTCATCGATCAGCAAGATGATCGCGGATCTGGAAAAAGAGTGGGGGATTTCGTTATTGCAGCGGAATAAAAAGGGTGTCTGTCTGACTTCTTCCGGCAAACAGATCCTGCCATATGTAAGAAAAATAGTAAGCGATTTCGAGGAAATATAGCAAAAGGTGAATGAGATCAACGGGATCCAAAGCGGTACTGTCAGGATCGGAACTTTTTCCAGCGTGGCGATCAACTGGCTGCCGGATGTGTTTGCAAGGTTTCAGAAAGATTATCCGGGGATTGATTATGAAATGCTTCTGGGCGATTATGAGGAAGTGGAAAAATGGATCGATGAGGGACGTGTAGATTGTGGTTTTCTGCGCCTGCCGGCGGGTGGTGCCTTTGATGTGATAAGTCTTAAAAAAGATGAATACAAGGCTGTACTTCCGGTAGATCATCCCCTTGCAGAGAAAAAATTACTGGATTATGAAGATCTGAACGATCAGTCTTTTTTGCTTCTGGAGCACGGAGGAAAAACGGAGGTATCCGAATTGCTGGAGAAGAACCATGCACATCCCAATATCCGTTTTACCACATGGGAAGATTATGCCATTATGTCAATGGTGGAGCGGGGACTGGGAGTGGGAGTGCTTCCGGATATGATCCTGAGACGAATTCCATACCAGATCGCGATCCGATCATTCAGAAATCCATATTTCAGAGAAATTGGACTGGTAATGAAAGACAGAACAAAGCTGACTCCGGCAACCAGGAAGTTTATAGAATATCTTACGATCAATGAACGGTTGGAACGGCTGTGATCTTCAACTGTGTTATTTGGTTCAATTCATTTTTACAGGAGTTGGTCAATATATTCAGCCGATTATTGCAACAAATTACGGTGGTGGAAATTGTGGTGTTATTCATCAGTGTCATGTTTTTGAAATTTTCTCAGACATCCGAGTACTCCGAAAGAATTCAGAAGATGAAGTGACTGACAGTAAATATGTTAGTTGTATAGAACATTATAGTGTGGTAAACTTCAATCAATAAGAGTTGGAGGAGTGTCTATGAAATTAAAAAACGTTTTGATAGTAGTAAAAGATATCGAAAAATCGAAACAGTTTTATCATGATCTGTTTGGCTTGGATATGATATTGGATAATGATGGAAATCTGATCGAGGTAGGAACGCCGATATAATAAAAGAATCTCTGGGCAGATAAAGGGGGAAGAAATTATGTTTTATGGACTTGACCAGGTATTTAATATTTTATTTGCAATTATATTTTTCTGTGTCTTGGGAACGATGGTTTATATTTTTGTGAAAAATATCAGCACATGGAATAAAAATAACAATTCTCCCAGGTTAACGGTCACTGCTAAGATTGTTGCAAAGCGAACGAAGGTTTTCCATAATCAGCAGTCTGATGGTTTCAGCACCACTACATCAACCAGTTACTATGTGACTTTTGAAGTAAAAAGCGGTGACCGGATGGAGCTGTCTGTCGCAGGAAAGGAATATGGTCAGATGGCAGAGGGAGATGTTGGTGAATTAAGTTTTCAGGGAACCAGATTTCTTGGATTTGAGAGGAACTGAAAAAATGACGGAATATGTGGGAATTGGAGGTAAGAAGCATGAAAGAAAAAACAAATTATGGAAACTGGGTACCAGAGAAAATGCTGTATCTGATGTTTGGGCTGGCAGCAGTCTTTCTTGTAATTACTGTAGCAGCGAAGGCTGTGTTGCATAAGCCGGTGATTGCTATAGTGCTGGGGGCGCTCTACATACTGTCACTGCTCTATGCAGTCTACATGCTGATCTGCCATGAAATTTTCGCATTTGGAAAAGGCAATATGATGGCAGGAGTCCATGAGCATCTTGTGGATCATCTTAAATGGAACGGAGAAGGGAAGCTTCTGGATATCGGATGCGGAGCTGCTGCACTTACAGTTCGCTGTGCAAAAGCGTTTCCTGAGGCCAGGATCACCGCAGTGGATTACTGGGGAGTAGAATGGAGTTATGCAAAAGAGCAGTGTGAGAGAAATGCGCGGATCGAGGGAGTTGCAGATCAGATCACTTTCTGGAAAGGTGATGCTGCAAAACTGGATTTTCCGGACGGAACGTTTGATGCTGCAGTGAGCAACTTTGTATTTCATGAAGTGCGCTCTGCAAAAGACAAGAGAGATGTGGTAAAAGAAGCGCTCAGAGTAGTAAAAAAAGGTGGAGTTTTTTCCTTCCAGGATATGTTTTCTCAGAAAGCACTGTACGGAGATATGGATGAATTTGTCCGCATATTAAAAGCAGAAGGAATCTCAGAAGTACATTACATAGGAAACCTGGAGAAGAAGCTGGGGTTCATTCCAGGTTTTGTGACAACACCGTGGATGATAAGTGGAATGGGCATTCTGTATGGAAAAAAATAAGTCAGAGACAGAATAGATAAGAGCTGTAAAAAATAGAGTTTGCACGGTTTTTTTGAAAAGCTTGGGATCAAAGAGCCGGTTTTTATAGGTGCAAGTGATGGCGGTATGGTTGCCCAGATCTACACGCAGGCGTATCCAAAGGAAGTTGGAGGGTTTATTCTGATCTCAACAGGCGGTATGGATGCAGAGACGATAAAAAGTCTCAGGAAAAAGTATTTTTTGGCACCGCTGATGCTGTTTTATATGAAGCATTGTAATTATGAGAAACTGAAACCGAAACTGATCAAAGTCGGAATGGGACATAGCCGGAACGAGAGCAAGGAAGAACTTGCATATGCCAAAGATATGTTTGAAACCATTTTCAAAGATTATACCAAAGAAAAAGATGTGCATATTTCTGGTCTGCTGGCTGATCTGATGAAGCAGACGCCGGTTACGGAAACGGATTTTAGGATGCTTAAGGGAAAAATACTTCTGATACTTCCAGACCAGGATTTCTTTTCCGGAAAGATGCAGAAAGACCTTATACAGCTGATGCATGATCCTGTCATCCAGTATGTTTCAGGCGGACATCTCTCTACGATTTTGAAAGCGGATGATTATGTAAAAGTGATCCGGGATTTTCTGGGAAATATATAGATCATTTCCTCGCAACAAGATGTGCGCGGAAGCCTTTCTGCTTTTCCATAGTCAGTACGGTGAAGCCGGCTTTTTCTGCCATGGCGATGAATTCTGCAGGTTTGTGTATCTTTACATCGCCGTGTCCGAACAGATTAGCCAGGGGCATCTCCAGATGATTCATAAGCCAGACAACAAAGTTGGAGGAAGTATAGTCACGCAGGATCAGGCGGCTGCCTTTACGCAGGACACGGTAGGTACTGTTAAAAAAGTCCTGGGGATTTGGATAGTGATGAAAGCTGTTTGCACAGATAACGGCGTCAAAAGAATCCGTCTCAAAGGGCAGATTTTCACTGTCACCTACAAGAAATTCCGTGTTGGAGAGATTCTTGGCCTGAGCCACATGGATCATCTCAGGAGTAAGATCTAGGCCGGTGTAGTGTTTGTCCGGATATTTCTCATGAAGAAGTTCGATCATCGGGCCGGTTCCACAGCCACAATCCAGGACATCGCAGAAAGGCTCTTTTTCCAGTTCGGCCAGGATCGGAGGATAATCGTCCTTGCACATTTCGTAAATACCGGCATGGCCGCTGTCATAGATTTTGGCTGCCTGCGTAAATTCTTTGACAGAAAGTTTTTTATATTCTTCAGGGGTCATAGCAACGTCTCCTTGATATTGATTTGCTGTTAGATTCTACTAACTAACGGTATCATAAATTTCAGGAAAAGTCAAAAGGAATATGGTTGATAAAACATGACAGAGCTAATATTTGCGTAAGAAAGAAGTGTCAAGAAATAAAAACTTGACACTTTTTTCTTTTGCATGTTATAGTCAAACTGAGGTGGTTATATGAAAGTAAAAGAACCAGACTTAACGGAACAGATCAGAGAGATTTTTGGTACAACAGATGCTAAAGAATTAAGGCGAATCGCAGAAGATGCAGCATGCTACAGAAAAAAAGGAAATTCTGCAAACAGGAGTCCTGTCGGCAGAAAGAATTCTTTTACAGATCCACAGCTTGCGAATATCCTTGCGTTGCAGAAGCAGGGTGTGAAGATTACAGAAATTGCAAAAAAATACCATGTATCCAGACAGACGATCTACAGTCAGATAAAACGTGTGCATAATTTCAGTGAAGATCCAGATGTAAAAATGAGGATGTATTTTATGAACAGGGATTATCTGTGCACGATGATAGATATAGATTTTTTACACGAAAAAATTTATATTAAAAATTATACGGATCAGATACCATTAAGAGCATTTGGAGTTGTGGATAATCCAAGCTGGAATGATTTTGAGTATTTTCTGGAGGACAGATGTTTTCCCAGGACACGCGATCATGCAAAAGAAATCCTGAGAGATATGAGAATTCCTTTTTACGATCCACTTCTGATTATTGAAAAAACAGATGGATATATGGAAGGGGATCACCAGTGGATTTTGACAGTAAAGAAGGAAAGGTGATTTTGGGTGGATAAAATTGAACTTAATAAGTATTCTCCTTTACACAAGACAGGCCATACATCAAAAGGTGATCAACGTAAATGGAAGATTGATAATCTGTGGTATAAGGCGGATTATATGGGATATGAGAGCCTGGCAGAGGTACTTGTTTCGAAGCTTCTGGACAGAAGTGAATTGAGCTATCCGTTTGTAAGATATGAGCCCGTTCAGATCGAATATAAAGAGCAGGTTATATCTGGTTGTGTTAGTGAGGATTTTTTAAAAAAGAATGAAATTCTGATTCCAGTTGAGAAATTGTATCGCCAATATATGGGGGAAAGCCTGGCTATAAGGCTGACTGATTTTGAAGAAGTTACGGAAAGAATTCAGTATATGGTAGAACAGGTTGAACGTATAACTGAGATTGAAGGTTTTGGCAAGTATATTACGGCAATGTTGGAGATTGATGCTTTTTTTGTAAATGAGGACAGACATACCAATAATATTGCTGTGATCTATAATGAAAAAACACAGCGATATTCGCTCAGCCCTTTATTTGACCAGGGACTTTGCATATTTGCAGATACCAGTGTGGACTATCCACTAGAATTATCCTACGAGGCTTGCCTGGAAAAAATAGAATCAAAACCTTTTAGCATGGATTTTGACATTCAGCTTGAGGCAGCAGAAGAATTATATGGAACCCAGATAGATTTTAATTTCAACATTGAGGATGTAAATGCCATTCTGGATTCCGTTGCGGGGATATATTCTGAAGAAATCTGTAATCGAATTAGGGAATTGTTGCGTTATCAGATTCGAAAATATTCTTATCTGATAAAAAAATAATCAACATCATCAGGGAGGTGATGCCATGCCGTCATATAAAGAACAATTTAACCTGAATATTTTTGACCATAGTTCTGTAGGATATTGCGTGCTGGAACTTGTGCTGGACGATAAAGGACAGCCGGTGGACTGGATCTACCGTTACTGTAATCAGGCCTTTGCAGATATAAAAGACTACAGGCTGGAAGCGATGATCGATCGGTCCTTTCTGGATCTGTTCCCGAAAATTGATGAGAAGTGGTTATACGCCTGTTATGGGGCGGCATATGAGAACAGGTCCAGTGAAATGGTGATTCGAAAAGGAAAAAAATATCATGTGACAATCACACCTATCGGGAAGAGCGGATTCTGTTCCGGACTGATCCAGGCATGGGATAAGGACAGAAATCCAGATGACGAGATACAGGACCCGCTAAGCGATGAAGAATTTATCATAAGAAAACTATTTCCGGAGTACGTTTCCCTGTATCGGATAGAACTTAATTCCGGAAAATTTGAGATTCTCCGTCTTGCTGAAAATACAAATGCCAGAAAACTGGCGGACAGGAAAGACAAAACATTTGCCAATTTTGATGATTATGCGAAAGAATATGCGGATTCCTTTATTTTAGAACAGGACAGAGAAGAATTCCTGAACTGGCATACCTGCAGAAATATGAAGAGAAGGCTTTGTAATACGGAAAAGATTACCTATCATTACCAGAGCGTTTCAGAAACAGAAAAAAATAAATATTATGAAGCCTATGCGGTACAGGGAAAAAGCGATGAGAAAACATTTACCATATTTTTAGGATATCGCAGTATAGACAGTATTCTTTATAAGGAAAAAGCGACACAGAAACGACTGGAGAAAGCACTGGAGGAAGCGGAACTGAGAAACGAGATCATATCTTCCATTGCAAAAACATATCAGTATATATCAAGAATTGATATCCAGGCGGACTGGTTTGAAGAAATTTCAAACAAAGATAAAGAACAGTTGAATTTTATAAACTCCGGTGTTCTGTCAGTCAATAATAAAAAAGTATACAGACAATATATTGCGGAGGAATATCAGGAGGCATTTTTTAAATTTACAGATATTTCTACGCTGCCGGAACGAATGAAGAATGAAGAAACCATTGCCATGGAATACCGGATGAAGGATGGAAACTGGCATAAACTTCGTTTTATTGAAAAAAAGAGGGACACAGATGGAAATCTGACACATGTGCTCTGTGCGATCCGAAGTATCAGTGCGGCAAAGAAACGGGAAGCATCGCTTCTGTATCAGGTGGCGGAAGCGAAAAAAGATGCAGCTCTTAAATCCAGGTTTTTGTCAAACATGAGTCATGATATCCGTACACCAATGAACGGGATCATCGGTATGATCGATCTTGCAAACCATTATCCAAATGATCTTGAAATGCAGCAAAAATGCAGAGATCAGGTTCTGGAATCCTCCAAACATCTGGTTTCTCTTGTAAGCAATATACTGGATATGAGTAAACTGGAATCCGGAGATATTATTGAACAGGAACTGGATTTTGATCTCACAGAGGTGTTAAGCAGAGCAAATACCGATAAGCAGATTCTGGCGGAAGAAAAAAATATTGATTATGTGGTGGAATGGAAAAAAGGAAATTTAAAGCATGTATATCTGGTAGGAAACCCGGCTTATTTGGAGCGACTTCTGACGATAGTTGCGGATAATGCGGTGAAATTTACAGAACCAGGAGGCACGATACATGTATGGTGTTGGGAAAAATCTGTGGATGACAGTCATGTGATGTATGAATTTGTATGCGAGGATAACGGAATCGGCATGAGTGAAGAGTTTATAAGCCATGCATTTGAGATGTTTTCTCAGGAAAATGAAACCAGCAGAACCAAATACGAAGGTGCGGGGCTTGGCCTTGCGATTGCTAAGAAGATTGTAGAAAGAATGGAAGGTACCATTGAGATAAAAAGTAAAAAGGGCAGTGGGACAACTGTAACAATGACACTTCCGTTTAAGATCGGACAGCCGGAAAAAAACGAAATTTCAAAAACAGATAACGGAACCAGGCAGGAAATGTCTTTTGAGGGAATGCGCGCCCTGATAGCGGAAGATAATGAACTGAACATGGAAATTGCAAAATTTATGCTGGAAAATAACGGAATCCGCGTAGAGTGTGCGGCTGATGGGGAAGAAGCAGTGAAAAAATTTGAAAAAGCGCAGCCGGGGTATTATGATGTGATCTTCATGGATATTATGATGCCAAATATGAATGGCTGGGATGCGGCACGCAAGATCCGTTCCATGAAGAGAACAGATGCCGGAACAATACCGATCATTGCCATGAGCGCCAATGCATTTTCTGAGGATATCATTAACAGCCGTATTTCCGGGATGAACCAGCATCTTACCAAACCTCTTGAGGAGGCAAAAATTTTGGCTGAGCTTAAAGAGTGTCTGAGCAGGCAGGAAAGCGGCCCTGGCTCTTCTGAATCAGATCAGAAGAAAGGATAAAGACAGGATAATGGAAATATTAAAAGCAAAAGAAACAGATATTGACGATATCGAGAGAATTTATGAACATATTCATGATGAGGAAGAAAATGGAAGAGCTGTGATCGGATGGATCCGGAATGTATATCCGGTGAGAAGGACAGCAGAAGATGCTTTGAGCCGGAATGATCTGTTCGTTATGAAAGAGAAAAATGAAGTTGTGGCAGCAGCAATCATCAATCAGATCCAGGTTGAGGAATATAAATATGCCCGGTGGAGAGTAGAAGCAGAGGACAGTGAAGTTATGGTGCTGCATTGTCTGGCTGTAGAACCTTCAAAGAAGAATAAAGGCTATGGAAAAAAATTTGTGGCATTCTATGAAGATTATGCCAGACGTTGCGGATGCAGTTCACTGCGAATGGATACCAATGCACGGAATACCCGGGCAAGAAAGCTGTACCAGAAGCTTGGATATGAGGAAACAGGGATTGTAAAATGTACGTTTAACGGGATTCCGGATATCCAGCTTGTGTGCCTTGAAAAAGATCTGGATGCAGAGGAAGTTAAGATGAAATGTCCTTATTGCGGAAAAGAGATGAGTGAAGGCCAGATTCATTCTTTTAACCAAATCAAGTAAGTCCCCTGCTTCAATTGCGAAAAGCAATAAGCAGTGGGTGGGGACTTGCTTGTATCAGGAGGAGTGCAAGCTCCTCCTGATAAACTGCGGAGCAGTTATTTGGTTATGAGCAAGTAGCGAAGCGGATTGCGAATATCCGCTTGACTTCCGGAATGGAATGGAGAACCAGGGGAGAGTCCATGCGGTTAAACACAGAAAAAGGTCTGTCGAAAATGATCTATGGTGACCGGATTGATGCTTATCGTTGTGAGCATTGTAAGAAGATCATTATATCTTATGAATAAACTGGACTATAATGTAAGGAAGAATGAACGATGTTATTTAAGAAAGCAAACCTGGAAGATTTTCACAGGATAAAACAGTTTTACTGGGATCTTATCGATGAGATGAGTGACCAGAATGATAAGATCGGATGGAAGAAAGGAATTTATCCCACAGATTCTTTTTTACAGGAAAGCCTTGACAGAGGAGAACTTTTTGTACTGGAAGAAGGGGGTGGGCTTTGTGCAAGCGTGATCCTGAACAGTGCCTGTAATGAAGGATATGCAGGCGTGACCTGGAGCATTGAATGTGGAGAAAATGAAATTCTTGTGCCCCATGCACTGGCTGTTTCTCCTTCCAGGCAGGGTAAAGGCATCGGCAGGTATTTCATGGAGGAAATCCTGAAACTGGCAAAAACGGAAAAGAAAAAAAGGTAAGGCTGGATATCCTGGGTACCAATACAGCTGCGGAGAGACTCTATACAGGATGTGGATTTCGTTTTGTCCAGGCAAAAGATATGTTTTATGAGGATACCGGCTGGACGGAATACAAGATGTATGAACGGGTCTTGTAAGGGATTTTTGACATAAAATAGATATTTTGGAGGTACAGGAAATGTCACTGGAAAAAGCAGAAGAATATCTGAAAAACAAAGGAATGCTGGATCATGTGATCCGACTGGAAGATTCTACGGCGACCGTTGTGGAGGCGGCCCAGGCTCTGGGCGTGGAACCGGGGATGATCGCAAAGACCATGTCGTTTCTTCAGGATGACCTGCCGGTGCTGATCCTGACGGAAGGAACTGCCAGGATCGATAACCGGAAATATAAGGATACCTTTCATGTAAAAGCGAAAATGATACCATTTGATGAGGTAGAAAGCCAGATTGGACATGCACCTGGAGGCGTTTGCCCGTTCGGGATCAACGAAGGCGTGAATGTATATCTGGATGAGAGCCTGCGGCAGTTTGACATTGTTTATCCGGCAGCAGGAGATGATCACAGTGCCGTGAAGCTTTCCATCGAAGAGCTGGAACAGATTTCCGGAGCTGAGGGCTGGGTGGATGTATGTAAAGAATGAAAGGAATGGACTGTATTGAGGTGCAGTCCTTTTTTTTGTGCCCGAAAACATAATGCAGCAGGAAAATAGATGCAGAGAAATTGTATAAAATAACCAAAAAGAAAGATAACAAATTATAAATAACCAACGAAATATAGAAAGGACCATTAAAAAAAGACATGTGTCCTATGAAAAAGAACCAATGTCACTTATACTTTGGCCTAACAAATGCGGAAGACAGAACAAAAATCATGAAAGGAGATGCCATAATGAAACGGAAAATAATGGCAGTATTATTAGCGGCGGCGATGACTGGATCGCTTGCAGGATGTGGAAGCACACAGAACAAAAATGCGGCGGATGCTTCAGAAGAGAAAATGAAAGTAGCAATGGTAACAGACTCCGGTGATATCACAGACCAGAGCTTCAATCAGATGACTTACGAAGCATGTAAGGCATGGGGAAAGGAAAATGACATTGAGTTCAACTATTACAAACCCCAGAGCGATTCGGATGAAGCCAGAACAGCAAGTGTGGATCAGGCAGTGGCAGATGGCGCGAATGTAATTGTGCTTTCTGGCTATGTGTTTGCACCGACTGTGATCGATGAATCGGATCTGTACCCGGAGGTGAAATTCCTGGCACTGGATGTAAGTGCCGGTGATATCTGCGAAAAGGGTATCGGAGAAGGATATGACTACAATCCGGATCACTATAATGTAACGGATTATTACAATGAGGATAACGTATACTGCTGTACTTATCAGGAAGAACTTTCCGGATTTATGGCCGGTTATGCGGCAGTCATGCTTGGATACCGCCATCTGGGATTTCTGGGCGGAATGTCTGTTCCGGCAGTTAACCGCTATGGCTACGGATATGTTCAGGGAGCAGATGCAGCTGCAAAAGAGCTTGGAATCACAGATGAAGTACAGGTTGAGTATGTATGTGGCGGACAGTTCTATGGAGACGCAGATATCACGGCTTACATGGATACCTGGTATGGATCAAAAGGTGTGGAAGTTGTATTTGCCTGTGGTGGAGGAATTTATACTTCTGCGGCAGAGGCGGCAGTTAAAACCGGCGGAAAAGTTATCGGTGTTGACTCCGACCAGTCCGCAACTATTGACGATTACAAAGAAGGCCTGACTGTGACTTCTGCAATGAAAGGTCTGCAGGTTACCATTGATAATGTGCTGGATGCGATCCTGGATAATGAATGGGATAAATATGTAGGAAAAATCGAAAACCTTGGAATGGAATCCCCGGATCCGGCTGAAAATTATGTACAGCTTCCGGAAGAGACCACGCAGTGGGATGGTACTTTTACGAAAGAAGATTATCAGAAACTGGTACAGCGAATGTATAACGGAGAATACGAAGTGTCCAGCGACAGTACAACATTTCCGGAAACAGAGATCACAGCAACCGATTACGGCAGCATTAAATAATAAAACATGAATGATGAAATAAAGGAGGAAAACAATGAGCGAGTATGTGATTGAAATGTTAAATATAACAAAACGTTTTCCGGGGATTGTAGCCAATGACAATATCACACTTCAGTTGAAAAAAGGTGAGATCCATGCACTGCTTGGAGAAAACGGTGCCGGAAAATCCACGCTGATGAGTGTTCTGTTTGGATTATATCAGCCAGAGGAAGGCGAGATCAGAAAAGATGGTAAGAAAGTAGATATCCAGGACCCCAATGATGCCAATGAACTTGGAATTGGTATGGTTCACCAGCATTTTAAGCTGGTAGAATGTTTTTCTGTTCTGGATAATATCATGCTGGGTGTGGAAACCACAACAAAAGGCGGCTTTCTGAAAAAGGATGAAGTAAGAAAAAAGGTTGTGGAGCTGTCTGAAAAATATGGTCTTTCTGTTGACCCGGATGCGAAGATCGAAAATATCACAGTTGGTATGCAGCAGAGAACGGAAATCCTGAAAATGCTGTATCGTGATAATGAGGTCCTGATCTTTGATGAGCCTACAGCGGTACTTACTCCCCAGGAGATCAATGAGCTTATGGTGATCATGAAGAACCTTGCAGCAGAAGGTAAAAGTATTTTGTTTATTACCCATAAACTTGCGGAGATCATGGCAGTGGCAGACCGCTGCAGCGTGCTTCGAAAAGGAAAATATATCGGAACTGTAGATATCAAAGATACAACACCGGAAAAGCTTTCTGCAATGATGGTTGGAAGAGATGTAAATTTTGTTGTAGATAAAAAACCGGCGAAAACAGGAGATGTTGTATTAAGTGTAAGGAATATGACCGTTGCATCAAAACAACACAAGAACAATGCGGTGAATCATGTATCCTTTGATGTCAGAAGAGGTGAGATCGTCTGTATCGCGGGAATTGACGGAAATGGCCAGTCGGAGCTGGTATATGGCCTTTCCGGGCTGGAACCGGTAAAGGAAGGAACGATCACAATGAATGGACAGGATATTACAAACATGCCCATCCGAAGAAGAATCACTTCCGGCATGAGCCATATCCCGGAAGACAGACATAAGCATGGTCTGGTCCTGGATTATTCTCTGGAAGATAACATTGTTCTGGAACGTTATTTTGAACCACAGTTTACAAACCGTTTTGGTTTCTTAAAGAGAAAAGAGATCAGAAAATATGCAAACCGTCTGATCAAACAGTATGATATCCGCTCCGGCCAGGGACCGGTCACGAAAGTACGCTCCATGTCCGGAGGTAACCAGCAGAAAGCGATCATTGCAAGGGAAATTGATAAAGATCCGAAATTCCTTATCGCCGTACAGCCTACCAGAGGCCTGGATGTGGGAGCCATCGAGTATATCCATAAGCAGATCGTTGCTGAGAGAGATGCGGGAAAGGGTGTATTGCTGGTAAGCCTTGAACTGGATGAAGTTATGAATGTTTCAGACCGTATTCTGGTCATGTATGAGGGTGAGATCGTAGGAGAATTTGACCCAAAAAAAGTATCTGTAGAAGAGCTGGGGTTATATATGGCAGGCTCAAAGAGAAAGGGGATAAAAGAGAATGGATAAAAAACAGAAACTTCTGAGAAATAATGCATTTCAGACAGTACTGGCATCGCTGATCTGCATTGTCATAGGTCTTATTGTTGGATTTGTCGTGCTTCTGATCATTTCGCCTTCCGGTGCCGGAAAAGCGATCATAGCAATTATGAAAAACTTTTTCTATTATCCGAATGCGGCAGCAGCGACGAAATATTTTGGAACAACTTTAATAAAAGCGTCAGCACTTCTGATGTGTGCGTTATCAGTAATATTTGCCTACAAAGTAGGTCTGTTCAACATTGGTGCTGCAGGTCAGTATGTGATCGGAGCAGGTGGATGCCTGTATATGGCCTTAAGATTTAACCTGCCGTGGCATATTTGCCTGATCGCAGGAGTACTTATTGCGGCTGCGGTGGGAGGAATTTCCGGTGCATTAAAAGCATATCTGAATGTAAACGAAGTAATTTCCTGTATTATGCTAAACTGGATTTCTCTTTACAGCGTAAATATGTTATTATCACAGGTAAAGGATGGTTCCACACCATATACAAAACTGTTATTCAGCTACAACAAAAGTGCAATGCTTCCAACAGCTGGATTAAATGAACTGTTTCATAATAAATATATGACTATTGGTGTGCCTATGGCTGTGATCGCAGCGATTATTGTATGGGTTGTGCTGCAGAAAACAAAATTTGGCTTTGAACTGAAAGCAACAGGAATCAACAAACTGGCCGCAAAATACTGTGGCATGCATGAAAAAAGAAATATTATCGTTACCATGATGATTTCCGGAGGTCTTGCCGGTTTCGGTGCGGGAATTTTCTACTTAAGCGGAATTGAACAGTGGATGGTACAGCAGACAAGTGTGCCGGGCATGGGATTTAATGGAATCGCAGCGGCATTTCTCGGTGTATTGGATCCTATCGGAACAATTTTCGCCTCCTACTTTATCCAGCATATTACCAGTGGTGGTACTTATGTGGATACAACAACATACTGTACACAGATTTCTGATCTGATCTCAGCATTTATTATTTATCTGTGTGCGTTTGTATTTTTCTTCAAGATCTGGTTTAACCGTTACCTGGATAAAAAAGAAGAAAAAAGTGTAAAGGTAAAGAAAGGAGGCCGGAAATAATATGGTATTATTAGTTCAGTATACATTAATCTTTGCATCGGTTCTGGCACTGGTTGCTCTTGGGGGCTGTTTTTCGGAGCACAGTGGTGTGATCAATATCGGTCTGGAAGGGATTATGGTCATGGGAGCCCTTGGCGGTGCCCTGGCAATGAAATTTCTTCCGGCAACCACTCCGGGGATCGTTTTGTTTATTCTGATCGTACTGGCAAGTGTTTTAGTTGGAATGGCATTTTCACTGCTTCTGGGATTTGCGGCGATCCACTTTAATGCTGATCAGACACTGGTGGGAACTGCATTAAACTTAATGGGAACTGCGGCGGCAGTTGTTATTGTAAGAGCGATCAATGTAGCGGAAAATCCGGATAATGTATCTTCTACTGTTGTATATCGTCAGGCAAAGCAGGTGTTTCTGGTAAAGATCGGAGATTTTGAGTTTAACTGGTTTATGCTGATCATTGTACTGGCAATCATTGCTTCACACATTGTATTATATAGAACAAAGTTTGGTCTTCGGCTGTGTGCATGTGGAGAGCACCCGCAGGCAGCGGATTCCGTAGGTATTTCTGTTTACCGAATGCGTTATGCAGGAGTGCTGATCTCCGGAGCACTTGGGGGCCTTGGGGGTCTGGTCTACATCACGGCGGGTGTAAGTGAGTGGAAATTTGAGAATGGGATGGCAGGTTTTGGATTCCTGGCACTGGCGGTTATGATTTTTGGACAGTGGAGACCGGTGAATATCGGACTGGCAGCATTGTTATTTGGATTTTTCCGTACGCTGTCAAACGTGTATACCGGATTTGCGCCGCTTGTGGCATTAAAACTTCCAAGCAGTTTGTATAATATGCTGCCATACATTATTTCTCTCGTTGTTCTTGCCTTTATTTCCCAGAAATCAAGGGCACCGAAAGCGGAAGGAATTCCTTATGATAAAGGACAAAGATAAAATGAGACCAGGTAAAAAATTAAAAGAGGATATATAAAACAAAAAAAGAGAGGATGACAGATATGAAAAATTATTCAGAAGACGCAAGCAGACAGTATCATATTCAGGTAGCAAAAGGAGAAGTGGGACGTTACGTTATTTTACCGGGAGACCCGAAACGCTGCAAAAAGATCGCACAGTATTTTGATGATCCGGTTTTTGTGGCAGATAACCGGGAATATGTAACCTATACCGGAACACTGGATGGAGTGAAGGTAAGTGTAACATCCACCGGAATCGGAGGACCGTCTGCTTCCATTGCAATGGAAGAACTTTATCGATGCGGAGCAGATACTTTTGTCCGGATCGGAACCTGTGGTGGAATGCAGCCGGAGGTAAAGAGCGGAGACATTGTTGTTGCAACCGGTGCGATCCGTATGGAAGGTACCAGTAAAGAGTATGCACCTATCGAATTCCCGGCTGTGGCAAATCTGGAAGTGATCAATGCACTTGTGGAAGGTGCGAAAAAAGAAGGCTGTGAATTTCATACAGGTGTGGTACAGTGTAAAGATGCATTCTACGGTCAGCATGAGCCGGAGACCAAGCCGGTCAGCTATGAACTGATGAATAAATGGGAGGCATGGAAGCGCCTCGGATGCCTTGCTTCAGAGATGGAGTCCGCTGCTCTTTTTGTAGTGGCAAGTCATTTAAAGGTGCGTGCAGGATCCTGTTTCCTGGTTCTTGCAAATCAGGAAAGAGAGAAACTGGGGCTGGATAATCCGGTGGTACATGATACCGATAAGGCGATCCAGGTTGCAGTACAGGCAATCCGGGAGCTGATCCGTGCAGACTACCAGGTACAGAAAAAAGGAGAATATACACGTAACTGAATATATTACAAAAAGATGTTAAATGTGTTCAAATATACTTATTAATTTCTGTCAGGACCAAAACACTTGTTCTGCATATTGAAACATGGTATAATGAATGAGAACAAATAGTTCATAAACATATTAGCCAATAATAATAGGAATCAGCCAGAAAAGGATGATAAGATTGCTAAAAAGTTTCAAAACAGAGATCAATCCTACAGAAGAGCAGAAGATTAAAATACATAAGACAATCGGCACATGCAGATATATTTATAATTTTTACCTGTTTCATAATAAAGAACTTTATACTTTGGGTAAAAAATTTATGAGCGGTAAATCGTTCAGTGTATGGTTGAATAATGACTATCTTCCGAATCATCAGGAATATTCCTGGATCAGGGAAGTCAGTTCCAAATCGGTAAAACATTCGATTGAAGATGCCTGTATAGCTTTTTCAAGATTTTTTCATCATCAAAGTGGTTTTCCACGGTATAAAAAAAGGACGATCAGATGTAAAAATGTATTTTGTAAGAAATAATCCCAAAGACTGTCTTTGTGAAAGGCACCGGATTAAGATCCCGACGCTTGGATGGGTAAGGCTGAAAGAGAAAGGTTACATCCCAACATCCAGGGATGGATATATAGTCAAAAGCGGAACTATTTCTATGAAAGCCGGCAGATATTATGTTTCCGCACTGGTAGAAGTGACAGATCCGGTGAGAGACAGTTGCTTTAGCGATGGTGTAGGGATCGATCTGGGGTTGAAATCTCCCGTAAATACGAAAATTTAAAGAAAGGAGAGCCCACTCAAAAAGCAAATATACGTAAACAAAAGCTGAAAGTACAGAAGCTTCATCAGCGTCTGGAAAACATCCGTACAGATTATATCAATAAGACGATATCTGAGATTGCGAAAACCAAGCCATCTCATATAACGGTTGAGGATCTGAATGTATCCGGTATGATGAAGGACCGGCATCTTTCAAAAGCAGTCGCATCACAGAAATTTTACGAATTTCGCACAAAACTGAAGACAAAATGTGAGGAATTTGGAATTGAATTACGGATAGTCAGCAGATGGTATCCTTCTTCAAAGACCTGTCACTGTTGCGGACACATCAAAAAAGACCTGAAACTTTCAGACAGAGTCTACAGATGTGCATGCGGTTATACGGAAGACAGAGATCTCAATGCAGCACTGAATCTGAGAGATGCAAAAACTTACGAAATTGCATGATCCCGCAAACGTAAGTATGTACCGAAGGCTATTTCGGGAATTTACGACTGTGGAGTGTACTTAGGATCTGTGAGTAGAGATAACGCAAGTTACTCAAAAGCATACACGAAGAAACAGTAAGCGGTATTCGTGAGAATCCGCATTATCTCGATGTGAGTATGTTTGATCACATTTTGAGTGGCAGAATAAAAATGAACGTAAATGAAATTTTAAAACATGTAGATCACACCCTGCTTCTGCAGGGTGCAACCTGGGAAGAGATCCAACAGATCTGCGATGACGGGATCAAATACCAGACTGCTTCTGTATGCATTCCGCCGTGCTATGTAAAACAGGCCAGCGAATATGTGCAGGGTAAGGTGGCAATCTGTACAGTGATCGGTTTCCCAAATGGAAATATGACCACAAAAACGAAGGAATTTGAAACAAAAGACGCTATCGAAAACGGGGCGGATGAAATTGATATGGTGATCAATATCGGATGGCTCAAGGACAGAAAATATCAGGATGTTGAGCAGGAGATCCGTACTCTGAAAGAGGCATGTGGGGATAGAATCCTGAAAGTGATCATCGAAACCTGCCTGCTGACAGAAGAAGAAAAGATTAAAATGTGTGAGCTTGTGACAAATGCAGGGGCAGATTATATCAAAACTTCTACCGGATTTTCTACAGGAGGTGCAATCTTTGATGATATCCGGCTGTTTGCAAAACACGTAGGAGAAGGTGTGAAGATCAAAGCTGCAGGTGGTATTTCAAGCATGGACGATGCGGAGAAATTCCTTGCTCTTGGAGCAGATCGTCTCGGAACCAGCAGAATTGTGAAGATCGTGAAGAAAGAAGAAGGGGCAGGATATTAAAGAGGATAAATATTATCTGATTTTGGACTGCAGAGTATGAAGCCATAACACAGTGAAATGGAAACATTCACTTTATTCAGGAAAGGTGGGAAAATCATGGAAAAGAAACAGATTGAAGAAATGATCGATCTGGCGATCAGACAGCTGGATCATTCGTATGTGCCATATTCGCATTTTCATGTAGGCGCGGCACTTCTTGCAAAAAATGGTACCTATTATACCGGGTGTAATATAGAAAATGCTGCTTATACCCCAACGAACTGTGCAGAGAGAACTGCTTTTTTCAAAGCGGTCAGTGAGGGCGTGAGGGAATTTCAGGCAATCTGCATTGTGGGTGGCAAGGATGGCGTTCTTACAGAATATGCGGCACCGTGTGGGGTGTGCAGACAGGTTATGATGGAATTCTGTGATCCGGAAACCTTTCAGATCATACTGGCAGTCAGCAAAGATAAATATGATATTTTTGCTTTAAAGGAACTTTTACCACTTGGATTTGGACCGGCTAATCTGGCCTGACAGAAAGGAATGTGCTTATGGAAACTTATAAGAGAGTATTTGTGATCGTTCTGGATTCACTTGGAATCGGGGCAATGCCGGATTCTGAGAAATTTGGTGACAAAGGTGTGGATACATTTGGACATATCCTGGATAAGATGGGAACTCTGGATATTCCCAATCTTCAGAAGCTGGGAATGCTGAACCTGCATAAAGGCGGCAGGATGGAAGGCGTGGAGAAACCGATGGGGCGTTATATGCGGATCGCGGAAACCAGCAATGGCAAGGATACCATGACCGGACACTGGGAAATGATGGGGATCAATACAAAAAAGCCGTTTATTACTTTTACGGAGACAGGATTTCCAAAGGAACTGATCCAGGAGCTGGAGAAAAGATGCGGTAAGCGTGTGATCGGAAACAAGAGTGCCAGCGGTACGGAAATCATTGAAGAGCTTGGTGAGGAAGAGATCAATACAGGAGCCATGATCGTTTACACGTCTGCGGATTCCGTAATGCAGATCTGCGGAAATGAGGAGACGTTTGATCTTGCAAATCTGTATCGCTGCTGTGAGATTGCCAGAGAACTGACCATGAAAGACGAGTGGAGAGTTGGCAGAGTTATTGCAAGGCCTTATGTGGGAAAGAAAAAGGGTGAGTTTAAAAGAACCAGCAACCGCCATGATTATGCACTGAAGCCCACAGGAAGAACAGCGCTCAATGCATTGAAGGATGCAGGTTTTGATGTGATCGGTGTTGGAAAGATCAACGATATTTTCTGTGGCGAGGGAATCACAAAGACTTATCATTCGGACAGCTCTGTACACGGCATGCAGCAGACCGTGGAGATCTGCAAAGAAGATTTTCATGGACTTTGTTTTGTAAACCTGGTGGATTTCGATGCTCTGTGGGGACACAGAAGAAATCCGGAGGGATATGGACATGAGATCGAGAAGTTTGATAAAGGACTTGGTAATCTTATGAATGAAATGCGGGAGGATGATCTTTTGATCCTGACTGCAGATCACGGAAATGATCCCACCTATACAGGAACGGATCACACCAGAGAATATGTACCGTTTCTTGCATATTCAAAGAAAATGAAAGAGACGGGAGCTATTGAGGACCAGGATACATTTGCTGTGATCGGCGCCTCTGTTGCAGAGAACTTCGGGGTAAAAATGCCGGAGGGCACCATCGGGAAATCAATCCTGGAGAAGCTGAAATAAAAATAATATACTGGCAGAGAAATGAATATGGGAGAACGGTATTTATATCAGAAATGTCCCTTTTTAAAAGAAGTAAGCCAGGAAAGAAGGGAGCAGTTTGAAACATATTTTCGGACTGCTCCTGACTGGCTTATTGATGCATTTGTTGTGGAAAAAATGAAAAAAGGGACAACGTTTATCCGAGAGAATAATCCGGCAGATACGATTTATTTTATTATAGAAGGACTGATCGTGGCTACAGATTACCGGGTACTTGGAATCAGCTATGATTTTATGCAGTTTCGAAAAATGTATGCGTTTGGCGGAATGGAATTTATTATGGATTTGGATGTCTATAAGACCTCACTTCGAACAGTGACAGACAGTATTGCGGTAAAAATCTCAAGGCCAATGTTTGAGAAATGGATGTATTCAGACATAAAGGCATTGAAATATGAAAGCCAGCAGATGGGGGAATATCTGCTGGAACAGGCAAGAAATGAGCGTATCTTTCTTTTGATGAACGGGACGGATCGCTTGTGCCTGCTGCTTGTCAATCACTATGAGCAATATCAGAAAAAAGGAGTGCTCTGTGTAAAAGAAGGACAGAAAAGCCTGGCAGATAAAACAGGAATGTGTCTGAAAAGCATAAACCGCGCAGTAAAGAGGCTTTCTGAACAGGGACTGATCGAAAAACAGGGGAACAAGCTCCTGGTGGGAAAACAGCAATATGAAGAAATGAAGGCGCTGATTTCGGAAAAGACGGATATGGAATAAAGAACAGGCATTGATAAAAATAAACTATGCTTTGGAGGCATGATTTGCAAGTGAAAATAGGTATTAGACAGAATCCTGTGTGAAAGCTAAAATAAATGTGTAAAAAAGATTTTCCGGGAAATAAGAAGAACTGAATTGGGCAGAGCAGAATGGGAATGTCTGCTTTGCAAAATAGGAGGGCATTGTTTATGAAAAAAGCAATTGTAATGGCTGGAGTCTTGTTTGCACTGACAATGACCGCCGGGTGCGGAAGCCAGAACTAGGATCATGCAGCAACTGCGGAATCACAGACTCAGGACACAGCTAGTGGATCGGGTACAGCTGCACAAAGTGAGAATACAGATCAGAAACAGACAGATGGAGATCGTACAGATACAGCAGAAGCAGATGTAACAGAAGAGGCTTTGCAGGATAACGAAAACACAGAAAAATCATCGAAAGTTCTGGTTGCATACTACTCAGCAACCGGAAATACGAAAGCAGCAGCTGAAACAATTGCAGATGCAGCCGGCGGAGAACTGTTTGAGCTGCAGCCGGCAGAGGCATACACTACAGAAGACCTGGATTATAATGATCCGGAAAGCCGTGTCTGCAAAGAACATGAGGATCCGGATCTTCAGGATGTGAAGCTTGAGGAAGTTACACCGGAATCTTTCTCGAATGCAAATGTTGTCTTCCTTGGGTACCCGATCTGGTGGGGCGAAGCAGCCTGGCCGGTAAATGAATTTGTAAAAGAAAATGATTTCACAGGAAAAACAGTGATCCCATTCTGTACTTCTGCATCTTCCAGCCTTGGTGACAGCGGAGAAAATCTTGCAGAAATGGCAGGGACCGGAGAATGGCAGGAAGGTAAAAGATTTTCTTCCGGTGTATCGGAAGAAGAAATCCAGAACTGGATAGGAAGTCTTGATCTGTCAGCAAAATAAACAAGAGTCAAAGGAACGTGGAATTTATGAAGATTATAATTTTACAGGGAAGTCCCAATAAAAAAGGTTCTACCAGTATCCTTGCAGAGAGTTTTACCAAGGGAGCCTTGGAGGCTGGACATAAAGTGGAACGGTTTGACCTTGCGAAGATGAATATTCATCCATGTATCGGATGTGTTGCATGTGGTTATGAAGGTCCATGTGTTCAGAAGGATGATAATCAGCAGATCCGGGAGGCAATACTGGGAGCGGATATGGTGGTGTTTGCGACACCGCTGTACTATTATGGAATGTCCGCACAGCTTAAGATCGTTGTGGACAGATTTTGTGCATACAACAGCAGTCTCCATGGAAAACATATGAAATCCGCACTTCTCACTGTGGCATGGAATGCGGATGACTGGACATTCGAAGCTCTGGAAGCTCATTATAAGACGTTGGTACGTTATTGTGGATTTAAAGATCAGGGAATGGTGCTGGGATACGGTTGCGGAAGCCCGGATATGACGAAAAGAAGTCCGTATGTAGAAGAGGCGTATCAGATGGGAAAAAATCTCTGATGCTATAATGCAGAGAGAGGCAAAGCATTAAAGGATTGAAAAGTAATCACCTGGATGATGATATTACAGTTCGGGTGATTACTTTTTTGGTTACCTGTTTGGTTACCTGCAATGAATGACAAAAATAAAAAATGCCGAAAACCCTTGAAATACAAGAACTTTCAACACTTATAATAGCAGGGGATGAGAGAATCGAACTCCCACCAAAGGTTTTGGAGACCCCTATCATACCATTTGACCAATCCCCTATATTCGGTTGTGTTTTCATCACTGTTGAAATTATACATATAAAACATACAATTGTCAAGAGATGAAAGTGTTTTTTATACATAAAATATAAATAAAACTTTCTTCTGTCACAGCCGGACAGAAAAGCGGAGATGGAGGGATTTGAACCCTCGCACCGGTTGCCCGGCCTACCGCATTTCGAGTGCGGACCCTTCAGCCACTTGGGTACATCTCCGTGTGCAAACCTTTATTATTATATAAGGTATCCTAGGAAAGGTCAATCTTTTTTGAAACTTTTCTTTCTGCATTATTGACGAATCTTCCATACTATAATAAGATAATGGGTAAAGTGTACAGACAGAAGTGGATGTGCAGAAATGGAGGGAATTATGAGCGACAAGAAATCAGCGATTCTTAAGGTCGCGAAGGGACTTACTGAGAATTACGCTTCCGAAGAACTTTTTATGCCGAAGAGCGGCAGACGTCTGCCGAACCGTTCGGTGATCATTGATATAGTAAGAGATCTGAAATCCATTATATTTCCGGGATATTTCAGTACGGATACCAGTGCCACTGTATTTCCGGAGTATTATGTGGGACACAGACTGAACGATATTTATGACAGACTGAAAAACCAGATTGAGATCGCACTTCTTTATCACGGTGAGGAACCGGAAGAGGCAGCAACTCATGCAGACAGAACCACATGTGGATTTTTTGAGCAGCTTCCGGAGATCCAGAGACTGCTTCTGACAGATGTGCAGGCCGGCTTTGACGGTGACCCTGCAGCCAAGAGCAAGGAAGAGATTATTTTTTCCTATCCGGGACTGTTTGCAATCTATGTATACCGTCTGGCACATGTTCTCTATAAAGAAGAAATTCCGTTTATCCCACGTGTGATGTCAGAATATGCACACGGCCGTACAGGAATTGATATCAACCCAGGTGCGACTATCGGGGAGTATTTCTTTATTGACCATGGAACCGGAGTGGTTGTAGGTGAGACAACAGAGATCGGAAATAATGTGAAGCTGTATCAGGGTGTAACCCTTGGAGCACTTTCCACAAGAATGGGACAGCAGCTTGCCAATGTGAAGCGTCATCCAACGATCCGCGACAATGTAACTATTTATTCCAATTCTACAGTTCTTGGCGGAGAGACCGTTGTGGGAGAGAATACGATTATTGGTGGTAATACTTTTATTACAGAGTCGATCCCTGCAAATACCAAGGTCAGTGCCAAAAGTCCGGAGCTTGTGATCAAGAAACCGAAGAGTCAGGTTTCCGCCACAAATGTATGGGATTATTGATAATAAAGGGAAAAAATAAAAAACTTAAAAAATTTCAAAAAACCTGTTGACAAATAAAACGGTTTACTATATACTAATCATCGTTGCAGCGGTCAAGCGATCGGTAATCACCGAAGCGACGATGCGCGGGTGTAGTTCAATGGTAGAACACCAGCCTTCCAAGCTGGATACGTGGGTTCGATTCCCATCACCCGCTTATGCGATAGTGGCGTAGTTGGTAACGCGCGACCTTGCCAAGGTCGAGACCGC
>ERZ1673702.741-NODE-741-length-41789-cov-11.376048_pt1 | contig 41789 bp, 37 predicted proteins | sample MGYA00580232_ERZ1673702 | MGnify/ENA primary metagenome ERZ1673702 (study PRJEB41218, sample SAMN15661792) | gut metagenome | host: Homo sapiens | place: Canada: London | collected 2015-08-20/2019-03-30 | study: EMG produced TPA metagenomics assembly of... | reverse complement strand
GCCCGTGGGTTATACCCTAAGAGCAAACCACCCTTTTTAAGGGTGGTTCTGATTGCAGCCAACGTACGTCATGGCAATTCCCGGTAGGTCGAGGGTGCCCCGCGGCGGTCTGGTGTTTTCATCTGAACGACTTTGCGAAGCAACCGGAGTGAAGATGAAAACACCAGACCGCCGCGGGGCACCCGCAGACCGCAGGGACGGGAGCAGCTATACTACTCTCAGTAGTTAAGGGTCGCGGATTGGCCGCGTCACCGCTCTCAACAGGAGGTCTTTGTTTATGGCAGATCAAAAGCCGGTTGTCGGGATTATCATGGGCTCCAAGTCCGATCTGGGCGTTATGGAAGGCTGCACCGCCGAGCTCGAGGCGCTTGGTGTGCCCTATGAGCTCGTCATTGCGAGCGCACACCGCACGCCGGCGAAGGTCCACGAGTGGGCCTCGACTGCTGCCGATCGCGGTATCAAAGTGATTATCGCCGCCGCCGGCAAGGCCGCTCACCTGGGTGGTGTCGTGGCTGCCTTTACGCCGCTGCCGGTCATCGGCGTGCCTATGAAGACGAGTGACCTGGGCGGCATGGATTCGCTGCTGTCGATGGTGCAGATGCCTTCGGGCGTGCCCGTGGCCTGCGTTGCCATCAACGGCGCCAAGAACGCCGCCATCTACGCCACGCAGATTCTGGGCGCTTGCGACCCCGAGTACCGCAAGGTTATCGAGAAGATGAAGCAGGAGATGGCCGACGCCTAGGCGTTCCGCCGTTTCACCGCAGTATAAGGAGAGCCATGTCCGACTATCAGGGAAAACGATTCAAGGCTTCTCAGATTCCCGATCCGTCGAAGCCGGGTGCTGCCCATGCGGCACAGCAGGGTCGGACATCCTCTCCTCAGCAGCCGCGCGCGCCGCGTCCCGTAACGCCGATGTCCCATCATCGCCAGGATACGCCGGCTGCATATCGCCCTTCGTCGTATGATACGGCCAAGAAAGAATCGCGTTCTACGAAACAGTCGGGCGCTGCTCCGTCGAGCTATACCGAGCCGCCGCGCAAAAAGCGCCGCTCCGTTATCCCCATCTTGCTCATCATTATTGGCATCGGCCTAATCGTTGCTGCTGCCGCCATCTTTATCAACGCCCAGATTGGCTACAAGCAGGCGAGCGAGTCGTATCAAAAGATCGAAAAACAATATGTGAGCGACAAGGACGCCAGCGGCGTGCCGATTATCGACTTTGATGCACTTGCCCAGACGAATCCCGAGGTTGTGGGTTGGATTTATGCGCCCGGCACCAACATCAACTATCCCGTCGTGCAGACCAACAACAACTCCAAATACCTCAACACGCTGTTTGACGGTACGGCTAACGCGTCCGGTGCCATCTTCTTGGATAGCGACGACACCGCGCCGGGCATGGTGGATCAGCAGACCACGATCTACGGCCACCATATGAACGATGGGTCGATGTTCAACGTGATTTCGGACACCACCGACCAAGCGACGTTCGATAGCATCGAGTACGTGTATTACATCACGCGCGATGCAACGTATAAGCTGCGTCCGCTGGCGACCAAGGTGGTCGAGGACACGTATGCCAAGGCGCGCACGCCCAACTTTGAGGGCGATGACGGACTGAAGAATTATCTGTCCGAGATGCTCGACGGTGCCTCTGCCGTGGCGAGCGATGCCACCGATCGTGCCGCTTCGGCAACCAAGGTCGTAACGCTTGTGACCTGCCGTTCGCTGTCATTTAGCAATACGCGCGCCGTCATGGTGCTCACGCCGGTCGAGGAATAAAGTGTCCGGGCCCCGTCCCAAAAAGACTACCCTGGAAATCAAAAGGAGAAATGATGCTTGAGAACGGCAAATCGATGCCTTCGGTTGATGCTTGGCTGCGCGAAGCCAAGGCCGATGTTTCGGCGGCTGATTGTGGGATGTACCTGACACACAACGGCGTGGTGCGCGCGACGCCCAAGGCCGAAGTGCGCGGAGTCGAGACCGATGGCGTGGCGCCAGGCCACAAGGTGGGCGGCATGGTGTTTGGCTTCGATGCCGAAAAGGTGCAGGCCGCTATCGAGGCGACGCGCACGATGCCGGGTATCGGCTATGTGCGCGTGTGGCTGGCGAGCGGCGAGCTTACCGTGGGCGACGACATCATGCTCGTGCTCATTGGCGGAGACATTCGCCCGCATGTGGTCGATGCGCTGCAGTCGCTCGTCGGCACCATCAAGAACGAGTGCGTGAGCGAGGTCGAGCGCGAGGCGTAAGGCCTCGTCGGCAATCCGAGTCTGTCTATAGCGAAAGCCCGCCGGCAGTTCATGTAGATCTGCCAGCGGGCTTTGATGTGTTGGAGCTATTTTGCTCTGGCGTTTGCTACACGCGTGTGGCGTCCTTGGGGCTCATGGTCATACTCTGAAAACGGTTCTCCATATATTCGTTATCGAAATGCTTGTCATAGAACTGTGCGACGGGAATATTTCGAACGGTTCCGTTGACGCGCTGATACCAATAGTCGAGCGATTGCAACGTCATGACGCCGTCGATCAACATGACGGCGGTCAGGATGACGGTAGCAGAGTAGCGGCGTTTCCATGGAATCATATTGATGAGCTTAAGCAGGCGCGGCAGCAAGACCTTGATCCAGATGAGGCCACCCAGGCCCCACATGCAGGCAAACGGCGTGCATGTGCGTCCCCCGGTCAATACCGCGATGGGATCGGGCATGCCGAATAGCCTAATGTGTGAATAGCTCCACGACACCACGCCAAATGAGGTCTGCATAAACCAGCCTACAAACACCTCGAAAGCGCCGCCGATCAGGGCACTTACCAGGAAAATGATCAGAGGATTCTTTTTATAGAAGCGGTTGAGCGCCATGGTCATGAGCACCGCGCCAAATCCGTAGATGGGGCTAAAGGGGCCAAATAGCATACCGGCACGGTCCTGATAGACGCCGGGATCGACGACGACCATATGCCAGACTTCCTCGAGAATGAGACCTAACACGCTGCAGACGAAGAATACCCAGAACAGGTTGAAGTAGTTGAGCTTGATGTAGCCCTCGCCGGTTTCGTCGCGGCCGAGCATCCCCTCGGCGGCGGCATCGCGGTCGAGCATCTCTTGCAGACGTCGCTGCAGTTCGCGCTCCTGGCGTAGCGTGGGGTCGACGGTGGCCGACAGCGCAATGAGGATGACAAGCTGGACGGCGGGGCGCAGCAGGAAGGGTCCGATGCCCTGGAGCATCACGTCAACTAAAAGCTCCACGACGGTAAATGCGATGAGGACGTAAGACAGGCGGGCGGCATTGCGCCGCTGGTCCTTGATGAGGTCCAGGCCAAAGACGATCAAGATGATCGCGCTTGCCGCCGAGAGCATAATACCGGCGACGATAAGGCCAACCGCGACTAGGGTGTTATCACCGAGCTTAGCGGCGACGTTGCCGTTAATGAGTGCGGTGATGACCTGCCACATAAAGACGGCGACTGACGGGAGCGTGCCCACGCCAGATAGGGTGCACAGGACTGCGTAGACCTTGATGATAAGGGGGATCTTCTTGGCCTCCGTGGTGCTGGGGACACTGGGGTCGAGTTGATTTCGATCCATACGCTACCTTTCTCGTCTTGTAGTAGCCTACAAGGATACGCCGACGACCAGCTAAAAGACAGGACGAACGTCCCAATTGCAACAATGTAGCCCCTAGCGCGGGCGAGACACGGCGCACGGGAAGTCTTCGAGGCCGTTGCCCCTGAGAGTGGACTACCCAATAAAATGTTTGGTCGCAAAACGGATAATAAGCTCGGTGGGCTTTTAAAAAGCGCTGCTCATGCGCGGGGGAGCGCGTCGCGCCGTGCGTATAATAAGGCGGGTAACGCCAAAATACGAGGCTCTGAGGGGATGCCATGTCTCAAGAAACCATCCGCGCGGCCGAGCGTGCCGCGGGACAGGTGAACGCCATGTCGACGTATGATCCGGACTCTGACCAGCTGCATGAGGAATGCGGCGTTTTTGGTGTCTGGGCGCCCGATCGCGACGTGGCTCGACTGACGTACTTTGGCCTGCGTGCACTGCAGCATCGCGGCCAAGAATCGGCGGGAATCGCCGTTGGTGACGGCGGTACGGTTATGGTCCGCAAGGATCTGGGCCTGCTCGACCGCGTGTTCTCCAATGCCGACTTGTCGACGCTCTCCGGTCAGCTGGCCGTGGGTCATGTGCGCTACGGCACCGCCGGCGCCAAGAGCTGGGAAGCCTCTCAGCCGCACCTCTCTACCATCAATAGCGTCATTATCGCGCTCGCGCACAACGGCACCCTCGTCAACACCGACGAGCTGCGTCGCCAGCTGATCGAGCTGGGCGTACCGTTCCTCTCCAACTCGGATTCCGAGGTCGCGACCAAACTCATCGGCTACTTTACTCAGCGTACTGGCCATCTGCGCGAGGGCATTCGCAAGACCATGGAGCTCGTGCGCGGCGGCTACGCCATGACGCTCATCAACGAGCAGGCGCTCTACGCATTCCGCGATCCGCACGGCATTCGCCCGCTCGTGCTGGGCAAGCTGGTGGATGAGGGCCTGGACCAGGCCGATGCCGCATCGGTTTCGCAGCTGCCGTCGCAGGACGGCGCCGCGACGGTCGACGCCACCACCCATGTCACGCGCGCCGGCGGCTGGGTCGTTGCCTCCGAGACCTGCGCGCTCGATATCGTGGGCGCCGAGTACGTCCGCGACGTCCGTCCCGGTGAGATTTTGCGCATCAGCGCCGAGGGCCTTGTGTCCGAGCAGGGCGTGCCTGCCGCCGAAGAGCCTGCTAACTGCATTTTTGAGCAGGTCTACTTTGCTCGCCCCGATTCCATCATGAACGGCAAGAGCGTCTACGCCTGCCGTTATGACATGGGTCGTCAGCTGGCACATGAGGAGCCCGTCGAGGCCGACCTGGTCATTGGCGTGCCCGACTCCGGCCTGCCGCCCGCGGAGGGCTATTCGCACGAGAGTGGCATTCCCTTTGGCGAGGGCCTCATCAAGAACCGCTATGTGGGCCGTACGTTTATCGAGCCTACGCAGGAGCTGCGTGCCATGGGCGTGCGTATGAAGCTCAACCCGCTGCGTGACAACATCGAGGGCAAGCGCCTGGTTGTCATCGACGACTCCATCGTGCGCGGCACCACCATGGTGCAGCTCGTCAAGATGCTGCGCAACGCCGGCGCCAAGGAGATTCATATCCGCATCAACTCGCCCGAGGTCATCTGGCCGTGCTTCTACGGTATCGATACCGACGTGCAGTCGCAGCTTATCAGCGCCAACAAGACGGTCGACGAGATTTGCGAGTATATCGGCGCCGATTCGCTGGCCTTCCTTTCGGTCGAGGGCCTGCTTAAGGTCATGCCCAAGGGCGGTTACTGCGATGCGTGCTTTACCGGCCGCTACCCCGTGGCGATTCCCGAGAGCTTTGGCCGCGACAAGTTCATGGAGGGCTTTAAGCCCCGCAACCTGGATAAGCCGCTGCACTTTGACGACGACGCCGTGGTCGAGAAATACGACGACCGCAGCTGGGAAGAGGAGCACGGCGAGGCCTAAAGCCTGCCATGTAGGGACAGGTTTATTCTGGTAGGTTTTACCTGCTGTTTTGTTGATATGACGGCGTGTGCTGTTATGGCACACGCCGAAATGAACGCAACTATGAGCACCGTTTGGCGCCCGCGCGGCGCCACGGTAGTGGGAGAGGAAGGCTCAGATGAGCGACAGCAAGCATGTGACGTATGAGGATGCCGGCGTCGATACCGCTGAGGGCGGCCGCGCCGTCGACGCTATTAAGCAAATGGTTAAGGACACCAACCGTCCCGAGGTCATCGGCGGCATCGGTGGCTTCGGTGGCCTGTTCTCGGCCGCCGCGCTTAAGGATATGGAAGACCCGATTCTGATTAGCGGTACCGACGGCGTGGGCACCAAGCTCGTGCTCGCTCAGATCATGGACCGTCACGAGACGGTGGGCCAGGACCTGGTCGCCATGTGCGTCAACGACATTTTGGCTTCGGGCGCCGAGCCGCTGTTCTTCCTGGACTACGTTGCCATCGGCCACATCGAGACCGAGCACATGGCAAAGATCATCAAGGGCGTGGCCGACGGCTGCAAGCTCGCGGGCTGCGCGCTCGTGGGCGGCGAGATGGCCGAGCACCCGGGCGTCATGGCTCCGGCCGACTACGACCTTGCCGGCTTTACCGTGGGCGTCGTCGACCGTCCCAAGATGCTCGACCCCGCGAATGTCCGTCCCGGCGACGTGATCCTGGGCCTGCCTTCCACCGGCGTGCACTCCAACGGCTACTCGCTCGTGCGCAAGGTCATCGGCGTCGACGGCATTAAGCCGGGCACGCCCGAGGCCGCCGCTAAGGCCGAAGAGCTGAGCCGCCCGCTCGAGGAGCTCGGTGGCGCATCGCTGGCTGACGCTCTGCTGGCCCCCACGCGCATCTACGTCAAGCCTATTCTGGAGCTGCTGCGCGGTGGCGCTCCGGTGCACGCCATCGCCCACATCACTGGCGGCGGTATTACCGAGAACCTCAACCGCGCGCTCGCCGACGACGTCGACGCCGTGGTCACCCGCAACGGTGCCGAGATGGGTTGGGACGTTCCGCCCGTCATCACCTATGTGTCGCGCCAGGCCGAGCTCGCGCCCAATGAGGCATGCAAGACCTTCAACATGGGCGTTGGCCTGTGCCTGATCGTCGCCCCCGAGGACGAGGCCGCGGTGACCGAGGCTCTGGTCGCGCTGGGCGAGAAGCCGTTCCGCGTGGGCGAGTGCGTCGAGGGTTCCGGTAAGGTCGTGTACTCCGATGAGCGCTAACGAGCAGATGACTGCCGCCGAGGGCCTGGATTTTGTGCCCTATACCCGTCCGACCGGCACCGATACGGCCGAGCCGCTCAAGATCGGTGTGCTCATCAGCGGTTCGGGTACCAACCTGCAGGCGCTGATCGATCTGATCGCCGCCGGCAAGCTCAACGCTTCGATTGAGCTTGTGGTGTCGAGCCGTCCTTCGGCTAAGGGTTTGCAGCGCGCTGAGCGCGCGGGCATCCAGACGCTCACGCTGTCCAAGGATGTCTATGCCGACCCTATTGCCGCCGACGAGATCATCGCGCACGAGCTTCTCGAGCGCGGCTGCGAGTATGTGGTCATGGCCGGCTACATGCGCATGGTGCACACGCCGCTGCTGGCGGCGTTTCCCAACCGCGTGGTCAACTTGCATCCGGCACTGCTGCCGAGCTTTACCGGCGCGCATGCGATCGACGATGCCTTTGCGCGCGGCGTCAAGGTAACCGGTGTGACCGTGCACTTTGCCAACGAGATCTACGACAACGGCCCCATCATCGCCCAGCGTGCGCTGGCTGTTGAGGAGGGCTGGGATGTCGATACGCTCGAGGAGCACATCCACGCGATTGAGCACGTGCTGTATCCCGAGGTCGTGCAAATGCTCGCCGACGGCCGCGTCCACGTGCTGGAGAGCGGCAAGGTCGCAATTGACGCGCCTCGCGGCTAGCGGCGCACAGTACAATTTAGCCGAGTAGACAGGGTGGTCATTGGCGCCAAGGCGCACGTGGCCACCCTTTGTTTGGGTAGTCATCGGGGACGGTCTTTAACGACTAGTCATTCAAGAACGTCGCAGGTGACTTGGTGAGAGAGGTGAGCGCATGGCGGATAACGAAGCGCTGTTTACGCCTGAGCTGGTGTTTTTTGATTGGGAGTGTGCGACACCGGATGAGGTGTTCGCGCGGCTCGAGGGCGAGCTTGCACCACGTGGCTACATTGCATCCGGTTGGCTCGACGCCGTTCGCACGCGCGAGGATGCCTATCCCACGGGTCTTGCCATGCCGGCGGCAAACATTGCCATTCCGCATACCGATCCGGGGTTTGTGGCCAAGCCCTATATCGCGGTGGCGAAGCCCGCCGCGCCCGTGACATTTAACGCTATGGCTGGCATGGGCGCTCCGGTGCCGGCGCAGATCGTCATCAATCTGGGCATCGCCGAGCCAGGCGGCCAGGTCGAGGCCCTGCAGGCGCTCATGAACATTTTTATGGACGCCGATGCCGCAGCCGACGTGCTCGGCCAGACCACGTCCCAGGGCATGGTCGACGCCATCCGCCGTCACTTCTAAGGTGGGGCTGAGCCGGCACTTGGGGACTGTCCCTAACTGCCGGCTGCCAGAGCTGTCCCCTTTGCACCAAAATGGTGCAGATTAATCTGTCCCCAATGCACCAAGCGTGCCGCGGGGGCTGCGTTGTGACACAATGGCGTTTGTTCGATTCGTTATGCGAAAGGCCAACTATGGCAAATAAGAAAAAGAACTCCGAGGCCGCGCCGACGCCCGAGCAGCAGGCCCGCGCTGCCTCCAGCTCTCGCAAGAAGCAGCGCAAGACGTACGTGTCTAAGACCGTCAAGATCGTCTTGGTGGTCATCGGCGTGCTGGCGATGCTGCTTTCCGTCTCGGCGATGGCGTGCTCCGGCCTTATGTCGCAGGCCGAGGACACCTCGGGCTACAAGCTGACCGGCGGTGTTGCTGCCACTATCAACGGCACCAACCTTACCGAGGACACCGTGACCAAGCAGATCATGAGCATGCGCACGTCCTACGGCTACACCAAGGATGAGGATTGGGCGCAGTATCTGGTTGACAACGACCTCACGCCCAAGAAGTACCGCAAACAGCTCATCGACTCCTACACGCAGCAGATTCTGCTTCAGCAGGCACAGAAGGAGAACGGCGTGACGGTGTCGGACGAGGAGGTCGAGAAGGCTTGGAAGGACGCGTGCAAGAGCGCGGGCGGTGCCAAGGCCTTTAAGAAGACCCTCAAGACCTACGGCTATACCGAGGACACCTACAAGGATTCGCTCAAGGAGAGCCTGGCGCAGCAGAAACTCAAGGATGCCGTGGCGCCCACCAGCAAGCCCAAGGACAGCGAGATCGTCGATTACATCAACGAGAACCTGTCTAACTACAACGATGCTCGCCGCTCGTCGAACATCCTGATCAAGGTTGATTCCGACGCTTCCGACGAGGACAAGGCTGCCGCCAAGGCCAAGGCACAGGAGTGCCTGGACAAGATCAACTCCGGTGAGTTGAGCTTTGAGGACGCCGTTGAGCAGTACTCCGACGATACCAGCTCCAAGGAGAAGAAGGGCGATGTGGGCTGGGATAAGCTCACCACTTTCGTCGACAGCTACCAGACGGCGCTCGAGGGGCTCAACAAGGGCGACGTGAGCGAAGTCGTCGAGTCGACCTATGGTTACCACATCATCAAGTGCACCGACTACTTCCATGTCGATAATCAGGTCGATGACATCAACCAGGTGCCCAAGGCCATCAAGAAGTACGTTTCCAATGTGGTGAAGACGCAAGCGGCCAGCACCGCGTACAGCGAGTGGCTGGAGCAGTACAAGAAGGATGCCGACATCACCGTTAACCCCATGCCCAAGGACGTGCCGTACAACGTCAGCCTGAAGGGCGTCACCAAGAGTTCGACCGACGATTCGTCGGCGACTGAGTAATCATGGGGCGGCGCTCGTGTGAGTGCCGTCCGCACTATTGAGGAGGATTTGCAGATGACCAACGAAGAGCTGCAGAAGGAAATGATTGCGGCCATGAAGGCCAAGGACAAGGTTCGCCTGTCCATCATTCGCCAGGTCAAGGCCGAGGTGAAGAATATCGAGGTCAACGAGCGCCGCGATGTGACCGAGGAAGACGTCAACAGCATGATCAAGCGTTTGATTAAGCAGACGAGCGAGACGCTGGAGATGTCCATTAAGGCCGGCACCGACCAGGAGCGTACCGACAACCTGACCGAGCAGGTCAAGATCCTGGAGAGCCTGCTGCCCGCGCAGGTTTCGGGCGAGGAGCTCGAGGCCCTGATCGAGCAGGTTATCGCCGAGCTGGGCGCCACGTCCAAGAAGCAGATGGGCCAGGTCATGGGCGCACTCGGCAAGGCCACCGGCGGCAACTTCGATAAGCCTGCCGCGGCAAAGATCGTCGGAGCAAAGCTGGCTTAAGGGCCGAGCGGTACATAGTTGATGTTAAGGGGACGTGACCATTGCGGTCGCGCCCCTTTTTGCTGGGCTGGGCAATCATTGGGGACGGGCTTAAATGAGTGCCCAATGAGCGGGTACTCATTTAAGCCCGTCCCCAATGAGTGGGTTAAAGGTTGCGGGTTCTTTACGGGAATGTAGTGTGGGCTGCGGAAACGCGGTTCTTTCCGTACAATAGTTCAACTCGTGTAAACGCAGGGAAGGGACATTCATGGCAGACATGATCGAGATCAAGCATCTCAACAAGTACTTTGGCGACCTGCATGTGCTCAAAGATATCAATCTCACCGTCAAGCGCGGCGAGAAGCTCGTAATGATCGGGCCTTCCGGCTCGGGTAAGTCGACGCTCATCCGTTGCGTCGATTATCTGGAGGAGCCCACGTCGGGCGAGGTCGTCATCGACGGTACGCCGCTCACCAAAAAGAATCACCTGGAGATGGCTCGCAAGTATAGTTCCATGGTGTTTCAGCAGTTCAACCTGTATCCCAACATGACGGTGCTCGGCAACCTGACGCTCGCGCCCATCAAGCTGCAAAAGAAGAGCAAGGAGGAGGCGACCGAGATCGCCATTGCCGCTCTCAAGCGCGTTGGCATGGCGCATAAGGCCGGCGAGTATCCGCAGAATCTCTCGGGCGGTCAGCAGCAGCGCATCGCCATCGCCCGTGCCCTGTGCACCAAGCAGCCCATCATCCTGTTTGACGAGCCGACCTCGGCGCTCGACCCCGAGATGGTCCAGGAGGTTCTGGACGTTATGATTGAGCTCGCGCAGGAGGACATCACCATGATCTGCGTGACGCACGAGATGGGCTTTGCGCGCCAGGTGGCCGACCGCGTCATCTTTATGGAGGACGGCCGCATCCTGGAGGAGGGCACGCCCGAGCACTTCTTCGATAACCCCGAGAACCCGCGCTGCCGCGAGTTCCTGTCCAAGATTCTGCACTAGGCGCGGTGATGGACATGACGGATATGACGAGGGCGGCCGTGTCGCGCCGTCACTTTTTGCAGCTGGCGGGCGCCGGCATGCTCGCGCTGACGGGGGCCGCGCTTACCGGTTGCGGCAACTCCACCAGCGGCGAGGGTTCCGACAAGGGGTCCAAGCTTGCGGCCATTAAGTCGCGTGGCCATCTGAATGCCGGCGTTAAGAAGGACGTTCCCGGCTACGGCTACTACGACACCGCCAAGGGCAGCTTTGAGGGCATGGAAGTCGATTTGTGCTACCAGATCGCCGCTGCCGTCTTTGGCGTGAGCTACAAGGAGGCTCGCGCTCAGGAGCTTGTCGAGTTTACCGACGTAACGCCCAAGACGCGCGGCCCGCTGATCGATAACGGCCAACTTGACGTGGTCGCGGCGACCTACACCATCACCGACGAGCGCAAGAAGAGCTGGGATTTCTCGACGCCGTACCGCACCGACTACGTGGGACTCATGGTCAAGAAGCGTTCGGGCTTTACCTCGATTGAGGACCTGGACGGCAAGGTCATTGGCGTGAGCCAGGGTGCCACCACGCAGGGCCTGATCGAGCAGATGATCAAGGACAACGGCTTTAGCTGCAAGCCCGAGTTTAGGGCCTTTAGCGGCTACCCCATCATCAAGAGTTCGCTCGACGCCGGTAATATCGACGTCTTTGCCATGGACCGCTCCACGCTGGCCGGTTACATGAACGAGACCGTTGAGCTGCTGCAGCCCGAGGTCAAGTTTGGTGAGCAGGGCTACGGCGTGGCGACCAAGAAGGGCTGCGACCTTTCGGCCGTGGTCGATCAGGTGATTTGCGGTCGCCTGGCCGACGGCTGGCTCGACCAAGAGGTCAAGACCTGGGGTCTTGTATAGGCGCATCGTCCAAGGAAGGAATCAAATGCTCGAAGGATTATTTGACGCCGACCGTTGGTCGACGACATTCCAAAACATGGGGCCCTTCTGGGAGGGCTTTGGCGTGACGCTGCAGGTGGTCGTTGCCGGCCTGCTGCTGTCGCTGGTGCTGGGCACGCTGCTGGGCGTGTTCTCTACCACTCGTTCGCGCGTGCTGCGCGCCATAAGCCGCGTGTACGTGGAGTTTTACCAGAACACCCCGTTGCCCGTACAGGTGCTCTTTATGTACATGGCCGGTCCGCAGTTTTTGCAGGCCATAACCGGTGCCGATCAGCCGGTGCGCATCGCGCCGTTCGTGCTGGGCTTCTTGGGTGTGGGCCTGTATCACGCGGCCTACATTTCGGAGGTCATCCGCACCGGTATCGAGGCGGTTCCGCGCGGTCAGATGGAGGCGGCCCAGAGCCAGGGCTTCACCCGTGCGCAGGCGTACTGGTACATCGTGCTGCCCCAGACGTTCAAGATTATTCTGCCGCCGCTGTGTAACCAGGCGCTCAACCTGGTCAAGAACACGTCGGTGCTGGCGCTTGTGGCCGGCGGCGACCTTATGTACCGTTCCGACAACTTTGTGAGTCTGTACGGTTACCTGCAGGGATACATCGTCTGCTGCCTTATGTACTTCATCATCTGCTTTCCGCTCGCCATGCTGGTACAGTGGCTCGAGCGCCGCTCCAAGGAGCGTCCGCGCGGCGTGAGCCTGGCCGAGCTGGGGCTCGACAACGTAGAGGAGGCCTAGCGCATGGAAATCTTCAACGCGACCAACCTGCTCTACATTTGGGGCGGCTTTGTTAAGACAATCGAGATCTCGGCGCTGTCGATCTTTTTCTCGCTCATCTTTGGCACGGTGCTGGCGCTCGTTAAAAGCTATGCGCCCCGCCCGTTCCGTATTTTGGTGAGCGCCTATATTGAGCTGTTCCGTTGCACGCCGAACCTGCTGTGGATTCTGTTTATCTACTTTACGGTGCAGGGTTTGGACATTGTGATTTCGACCATCGCCTTTACGCTGTTTACCAGCGCTGTTATGGCCGAGATTGTGCGCGGCGGCCTCAACTCGATTCCGCGCGGCCAGTTTGAGGCAGCGCAGAGCCAGGGCTTCGGCTTCTTTGCCACCATGCGCTACATCATTCTGCCGCAGACGTTTAAGACGATCATTCCGGCGCTGTTTAGCCAGTGCACGACTGTCATTAAGGACAGCTCGTATCTTTCGGGCATTAACGTGGCCGAGCTCATGTACACGGCAAACGTCGTGATGGCCCATGCGATCGACCTGTCGCAGGTGCTTATGCTCTACGGCCTGGTATTTGCGATGTACTTTGTGCTCAACTTTGGTATCTCGTTGCTGGTTCGCGCATATCAGAGGCGAATGGTGGCAGCGTAGAATGTGACAAAGGGACTGTCCCTTTGTCACATAGAGAAAGGAATCGCGATGAGCGATCTGGAGAATAAGAAGAGTCCTGTGGTCATTACCATCGCGCGCGACTTTGGCGCCGAGGGCCACGAGATTGGTCGTATCCTCGCCGATGAGCTGGGGATTCCGCTGTACGATAACGAGCTGCTGGTGCGTGCTTCGCTGCGCGCGGGCGAGTCGCTCGACAAGATGGCCGCCTACGACGAGCGTCTGGCCGTGGAGAACATGGCGTTTCTGCCCGACCGCTACGATGCGCGTTCGTACTCGGACAAGTTGTTCCAAAAGATGAGCCAGGTGATTTTGGATCTGGGTGAGACCGAGAGCTGCATTATCGAAGGCCGTCTGTCCGATTATCTGCTGCGCAACAACCCCAATCACATCGCCGTGCTGGTGACTGCGCCCTTTGAGGACCGCGTCGAGATCGTGCGCAAGAAGCGCGGCCTCAACAAAAAGAAGGGCGCCAAGCTGGTCAAGCAGCAGCAGAAGGCGCGCGAGGCGTTCTATAAGCGCTACAGCGCCGGAAAGTGGAAGATGACGAGCGGCAAGGACATCGTCGTCAACCGCGCCAAGCTGGGCCGCGAAGGCTGCAAGGATGTCATCGCCGCAGCCTACCGCTACAAAGTGGCGCAGCTCGAAGGCTAGCCGACCAAAACCACTACAAAGGGGACAGGCACCTTTGTGGTGGTTTGGGCGGCCGGCATAGAAAAAGTCCCCGCCGGGCGTGTGCTCGACGGGGACTTTGCCGTTTGGTGGTTAGCGCTGTAGGTGATTACTCGCCCAGCAGGCTCTTGGTGATGGAGGCAGCGGCCTTCTTGCCGGCGCCCATCGCCAGAATGACCGTAGCGGCACCAGTGACGATGTCGCCGCCGGCCCAGATGCGGGGATCGGTGGTCTGGCCGGTCTCCTCGTCGGCGACGATGTAGCCCCACTTGTTGAGCTCCATCTTGCCGCCGATCTTCTTTGCGAAGGGGTTGGCGTTGGTACCGATAGCCGAGATCGCGACGTCGCAGGGGATTTCCTCGATGGCGCCCTCGATGGGCACCGGACGACGACGGCCGGACTCGTCGGGCTCGTCGAGCTCCATCTTCTGGACCCTGACGGCGCACACGGAGCCGTCCTCGCCAGCGACAAACTCGAGCGGGGAGACGAGCGGCAGAACCTCGACGCCCTCGGCCTTAGCATGGTGCAGCTCGGCGCGACGGCAGGGCATCTCGTCCTCGGTACGACGGTAGGCGATGATAGCGTGCTCGGCGCCCAGACGCTTGGCGGTACGGACGGCGTCCATAGCCACGTTGCCGCCACCAAAGACGACGACGTTCTTGCCGTGCTTGGTGGGGGTGTCGTACTCGGGGAACTTGTTGGCCTTCATCAGGTTCACGCGGGTGAGGTACTCGTTAGCGAAGAAGACGTTGGGCAGGTTCTCGCCGGGGACGTTGAGGAACTTGGGCAGGCCGGCGCCGGTCGCCACGTAGATGGCGTCGAAGCCCTGCTCGAACAGCTCCTCGGCCGTGGCCATGTTGCCCACGACGGAGTTGTACTCAAACTTGACGCCCATGTCCTCCAGGCCGTCAATCTCGCGCTTGACGACTGCCTTGGGCAGACGGAACTCGGGGATGCCGTAGACCAGCACGCCGCCGCCGGTGAAGAAGGCCTCGAAGACGGTGACGTCAAAGCCGTTGCGGGCGAGCTCGCCAGCGCAGGTGATGCCGGACGGGCCGGAGCCGACGACGGCGACCTTCTTGCCGTTCTTGGGGGCCATCTTGGGCGTGGAGGCGAGCTCGGGGCGGTCACCCAGGAAGCGCTCGAGCTGGCCGATGGCCACGGGCTCGGACTTCTTACCACGGATGCACTTGCCCTCGCACTGGTTCTCCTGCGGGCAGACGCGGCCGCAGATGGCGGGAAGCATGGAGTCCTCGCGGATGGTATCGAGAGCGCCGCCGAAGTCCTTCTCGCGGATCTGCTCGATAAAGCGGGGGATGTTGATGTTGACGGGGCAGCCCTCAACACAGAACGGCTTCTTGCAGTTGAGACAGCGCTCGGCCTCGGCCAGCGCCATCTCCTCGGTGAAGCCCTTGTCGACGGGGCGGAAGTCGCAGGCGCGCTCGGCAGCCGGCTCCTCGTTATCGGGGGTGCGGGGCGACTTCATATCGGCAACGAAACGACCGTTAACTAGTGGCATGCGCAGCTCTTTTCCTCATAGGCCTTGAGGGACTCGCCCTCTTCGGAACGGTAAGCGGCCTGGCGGGCACGAAGGTCATCCCAGTCGACCAGGGTGGCATCGAAGTCGGGGCCGTCGACGCAAGCGAACTTGGTCACGCCGCCCACCTCGACGCGGCAGCAGCCGCACATACCGGTGCCGTCAACCATGATGGGGTTGAGCGACGCGGTGATGGGGGTGTCGTACTTCTGGGCGGTGAGGGTCGAGAACTTCATCATCGGAACGGGGCCGACGCAGAAGACCTGGCTCACGGCCTTGTCCTGCAGCAGGCGCTCCAGCGGAGCGGTGACAACGCCCTGCTCACCGTAGGAGCCGTCGTCAGTGGTGATGTGGATGTGGTCCTCGTCGAGGAGCTCGCGGAACTGGTCCTCCATGAGCAGGAGGTCCTTGGTGCGGGCGCCCATGATGGCGTGCACCTCGTGGCCGGTCTCGACCAGGTGCTTGGCGACCGGGAAGGCAATTGCCAGGCCGACGCCGCCGCCAATGACAGCGCAGGGGCCCTCGGCCATCTCGGTGGGAACGCCCAGCGGGCCCACGACGTCGCGCAGCGACTCGCCGGCCTCGTAGGTGGAAAGCATCTCGGTGGTCTTGCCGATCACCATGAAGATGAACTCGACCCAGCCCTCGTCACCGTTCCAGCCGGCCAGGGTAAACGGGACGCGCTCGCCCGTCTCGTTGGCGCGAACCATGAGGAACTGTCCAGCGTGCGCATGCTTGGCGATTGCAGGCGCCTCGATGCGGAACTTGAACACCTTCTCCGAGAACTGCGTCTTCTCCAGGATCTTATACATAGAACCCCTCTCTTGTTAGGGCCGCCGAACCGTGCCTCCACGGAAATGGACGGTAGCCCGAATAAAACCGTACGCGCACAGGCGTTGTGCAGACATACGATGCAAATTATACCCTCATGGACATGTCGCTTACGTGTGTCTTCGGCGGTTGGGAGCAGGGTTTATCCACTTCGGCCTACCAAATCGGGACAGGTTTATTTTGGCAGGTTTTATCAGGCAAAACAGCAAAGGGAGCCGGTCTCGCGCTTCGGTGAGGCCGGCTCCCTTTGGAGCGTTGCATATGTATGGCGGCACGGGGTTTATTGCGACGCGGCCGCCGCGGCGTTTACGCAGATAAAACCTGCCAAAATAAACATCCCTAAATGGTAGGTTTTAGTGCTTGCCGTTGGCGGAGGCAGCGCCGTTGACGTGGTCGCGGGCATAGACCACGCCGTGTACGATTGCCAGGCCGGCGGCGTCGGCGGCGCGGGCACAGGTGTGCTGGAAATCCTCGGCCTCGCGGGCGCGCAGCTGCTTAAGCACGTAGTCGGCGACGGCCATCTTGCCGGGAGGGTTGCCGATGCCGGTGCGGATGCGGCTGAAGTCGCGGCTGCCCATCTTGTCGATGATGGAGCGCAGGCCGTTGTGACCGGCATGGCCTCCGCCCACCTTAACACGTACGTCGCCGGCGGGAATGTCGAGCTCGTCGTGAATCACGAGCAGCTCCTCGGCCTTGATCTTGTACTCGCGGCAGAGCTTGGAGATGGGGCCACCCGAGGTATTCATATACGACTGCGGCTTGACCAGCACGATCTGGCGCTTGCCGTTCTCTTCCTCGGCATCGTTGATATTAATGAGCGCGACCTCGGCGCCTGCCTGGTTTTTCCAGTACGTGACGCCGGCCTGACGGGCCAGCTCGTCGATTGCCTTAAAGCCGGCGTTGTGGCGGGTCTCGGCATATTCCTTGCCCGGGTTACCAAGTCCGGCAACCATGCGAATCTTAAGCGGCTGTGCAGCTGCCATGTTTATCCTTTCGTTGATTTGTCGCCTGCTATGGTGAGCGACCCTGTTGCCGCTGTCAAATGGAGGGTAATTGAGGGCGTTTAGGGGCGTTTGGACGGCCGTCGAAATCAGAGGTGGACAGTTGGTTCAGATACGTATAAGTTCTGAGGACTCGAGGTGCTCAATTCAATGCCGATACGTTGTTTTGGAGCTTTAGTTAGTCCATATGGCGCTGTTTTGAAGCCTACCCTGCCTTCAAATAGGGCGAATGGTATAGAGATAGCTGCAAAACAGCCTAATTCAATGTGTCCATTTATACGTATTTAAACTAACTGTCCAGTCCTGTTCGGCGGCGCGCGGATGATTCGCCGTTTAGACCGGCGCAAGGCCGATTCCGGCCCGCAGGGCGTTGAGCCAAGCGGCCTGACGCTTGCGATAGCCCTTGATACGGTATCGGAATCGGACTCCCGCGAGTCGATGCATCGTTTGGGCGAAGGCTTCGAGTGCAACAAGGTCTTTCATTTGGTCGCGATTGATAACCAGGACGTGGATGCCCATTGCCTTGAGGCCATTATTTCGATTGCCATCGTGGATGCGAGCGTTTTGAAGCTCATGCCCAATTCCGTTGTATTCGTTGTCGACTCCGGCGGCCGGGCAATATAGGTCGCAGATGGCGTAAGGGATGCCGGAGGACATGTTGACCGCAAGAGTGTCGAAGTCGATTCGATAGTTGAGTAGCAGGCCTCCCATGGGCAGGCTGCAACATCCGAATCCGCCAAAGCGCATGGGCGCTCCGAGAACGGCAAACATTAGGGATTCGGCTGGGGATGCAGATCCGGGTCGGGCGAGATTGACTGCCGTGCGAAACGAGGTGTATGAGCTACTTTTGGCGAAGCGTGCGACCGCCTCGAGCTCTTCGATAGTTGTGGCGGGCTCGCATTTGTAGTGTGCCTGTTCGTAGCGGGTCTCGTTCTGTTGTTCGGTCGCCGACTGGTCGCCCAAGCAATCAAGATCGCCCGTCGCTGCGCAGTCATCGCCCTTGGGCCAGATGGCGTCATAGGCAATGGGGTATGTTGCCCCGGGGGGGAAGGGAGTAGGTTCCGAGCAGTTCCATGAGTAGCATCAAGGTTTTGGCGACTGATTTATTCTTGGAACAAAGCATGGCTGTCATGGCAGGAGACGTTGCGTAGATGTCGGCCTCGACGTGCATAATTGCACCTTCAGGAAGCGAAGCGGAGAGAATATGCTGAAGAAGTCGCTTGTCGGGGCGTCTGTTGTCTTCGTTTGAAACGAGAAGATCGAGCAGTTCGGAATCATCTTCATTCCAGGCGTCGAGTATCGAAAGTGCGCCAAAGTCTATCGCGTCATTGTTGGGAATGCAGCTAGCCAAGGCCTGTGCTTGCTGTTCACTATCAACGGAGTCCCAGGGTAGGGCAGAGTACGCCCGTCGTGCGCGACGAATTGCGCGGAGGGCGGAGAGATGTGAAATCACGGTCGTCATAGCTATAACGTACTAAGTTGGCGGCAGAATGCGACCGCCATACCGTTCTTTTCGCTCAGCGGGGCGCTGCGCGCCATGAACGGCTGGGTGTTATGAAATCGGTGGAATCGGTTGAGGGGATTGCAGGAAATTGAGCTCTGCCGCGAAGGTTGACGATAGCTACTGGACAGTTAGTTCAGATACGTATAAGACGGCGGGCGTTCGAGGCGTTTCTAAGGGCTTTCGAGGGCGATTTGAGGGTAAATATGCGGCGGTCGTACTCGAAAGCGATGAGCTTTGGGCAGTATGGCGTTCGCCGGGGAGCTCAGAAGGCTCAGAACGGCCTTTGGAGCTTTAAAAAAATACGTATCTGAACTAATTGTCCAGGGAAGGTTGGCGAGGGATAGAAAAAGGGTCGGAAGCGAGCTTCCGACCCTTTAAAAGCATCAAAGAGGATGCGATGCGCGTTGGATTACAGCGCGAAGTCGCCGCCGACGAGCGTGGAGACAGGCTCCTCGTGGTAAACGGCGGAGATGGCCTGAGCGAACTCCTCGGCGACCGAGATGGTCTTGATCTTGCCGCCGACCTCGACGGGAATGGCGTCGGTGACGAGGCACTCGACGATCGGGGCGTCGTTCAGACGCTCGATGGCCGGACCGGAGAAGATGCCGTGGGTGGCGCAGACGTAGATGTCGCCAGCGCCCATAGCCTTGAGCTCCTTGACGTTGGCGCACAGGGTGCCAGCGGTGTCGATCATGTCGTCGTTGATGATGCAGGTCTTGCCCTTGATGTCACCGATGATGCCCATGACCTCGGCGGCGTTGTGGCGCGGACGGCCCTTGTGGGCGATGGCCAGGTCGCAGCCGAGCATGTCGGACAGCTTCTTGGCGGCCTTGGCGCGACCCACGTCGGGGGAGACGACAACCAGGTTGTCGGTGTCGAAGTGCATGTCGTTGTAGTACTGGCCAAACAGCGGCAGCGCGGACAGGTGGTTAACCGGGATATCGAAGAAGCCCTGGATCTGGCCCTGGTGCAGGTCGAGGGTGATGATGCGGTTGACGCCGGCGCGCTCGAGCAGGTTGGCGACGAGGCGGGCGGTGATGGGCTCACGCGGGCCGGCCTTGCGGTCCTGGCGGGCATAGCCGTAGTGGGTGATGACGGCGGTGATGGAGCGGGCGGATGCGCGCTTGGCAGCGTCGGTGGCGATGAGCAGCTCCATGAGCATGTCGTTGACGTTGCCGCCGGCCACGGACTGAATCAGGAAGACGTCGGCGCCGCGGACGGTTTCGTCGTAGCGGGCGTAAATCTCACCGTTGGCGAACTGCTTTAGCGTAAGGCCCGAAAGCTCGACCCCAAGGTACTCAGCGATCTTCTGAGCGAGGGGACGGTTGGAGGAACCGGAATACACGCGGATGGACTTGCGCATATTCTCCGACTTCTCGGGATCATTAATCGGCATTACCCTTCTCCTTTATATCGAATGCCATATAGATGCCTTGTTGCATTGTAACCGCGCGACGGGGTTAATCGGGTCTTGATAACGTCTTTACCGTCAACGGACACGAACCGACCACTCATCCTGTCGCGCAGGTCACGATAGAAAAAAGGAGCCGCCCCCCATGGGAACAGCTCCTTAGATGCTTGGTAAAACGTTATACCTCGTCGTCCTCGTGCAGACGGCGGCGATAATCGGCGGCCCAGCCCTCAATATTTATCTGGCGGGCACGACCCAGGCCAAGTGCGTCTGCCGGGACCGGCTCGGTGATGACGGAGCCGGCGGCCACGAGCGCGCCGTCGCCAATCTGGGCGGGCGCGACCATCATGGTGTCGGAGCCGATGAAGGCATCCTTGCCGATGACGGTCTTGTGCTTGTGTACGCCATCGTAGTTGCAGGTGATGGAGCCCGCGCCCACGTTGACGCCGGAGCCCATGGTGGTGTCGCCGATGTAGGACAGGTGCGGCACCTTGGAGCCCTCGCCGATCGTGGACTTCTTGATCTCCACGTGCGTGCCAGCCTTGGATCCGTCGAGCATGTGGGTGCCCGGGCGCAGGTAGGCGCGTGGGCCGCAGTCGACGCCGTTCTCGATGACGGCCTCGATGGCGATGGTTTCATCGATGGTGCAGCCGCTGCCGACGGTGGTGTTGGTGAGGCGGCTGTTGGGGCCGAGCTGGCACTCCTCGCCCACGGTGACGTGGCCGATCAGGTGCGTCTGCGGCCACACGATGGTGTCTCGGCCGATGACGGCATCGGGGCCGATCCAGGCCTGCGTGGGATCGATGAAGGTGACGCCCTCGGCCATCCAGTGCTCGTTGATGCGGTCGCGCGCGATAGCGGTGAGCTGCGCGAGCTGGATGCGGCTGTTGACGCCCAGGCCATCGCGGTAGTCATCGCAGTGGAAGATGGAGACAGCCTGGCCGTGGCTTTTGAGGATCTCGAGCATGTCGGGCAGGTAGTACTCGGACTGCGCGTTGTCGTTGCCGATCTCGTTGATGTGGGCGGCGAGCTGCGCGCCGTCGAAGGCGTAGCAGCCGGCGTTGCACTCCAGCAGCGTGGCGGCCTGCTCGGGCGTGCAGTCCTTCTGCTCGATGATACGCTCGATCTGACCATCGGCGCCCAGCTTGATGCGGCCGTAGCCGAAGGGGTCGGGCGGGGTCATGGTCATGACGGTGCAGGCGAGCTCGCCGGTGGCGACGGTTTGCGCGAACTTGGCGACGGTGTCGGCGGTGATGAGCGGTAAGTCGCCGTTGAGCACGACGACCGGGCCTTGCGTGATGCCGCAGGCCTCGAGTGCGACCTTCACGGCGTGGCCGGTGCCCAGGCGCTCGGTCTGCTCGACGCACTCGACCTTGGTGGCGCTGTTGGCGTAGGCGCCGTCGATCAGGGCGCGCATCTCGTCGGCGTGGCTGCCGATGACGACCACGACGCGGCTGCAGCCGGCCTTGATGGTAGCGTCGACGATCCACTGGACCATGGGCTTGCCCAGGATCTTGTGCGAAACCTTGCAGTGGTTCGACTTCATGCGGGTGCCCTCGCCGGCAGCGAGGATAATTGCGGTTGCGTCCATGTGATCTCCTGTTACGTTATAGAGACGTGTGTTTGGAAACGATACACGGCGCAATATGATACCGCAGGCATATGTTGAGCGCGTAGCGATTGGTTTGCGGCGGTTGAGGCTTGCGCCGCCGGCGTGGCGTTTGCACTGCTTGCGTGCGGCGTTGGCGGTGCTGCGGAGCTGTCGTTTGAGCGAGGGGACGGGGGTGCCCGTGGACAACATACAAGAGGAGTTTGGCGGCGAGCCCGTCGCGGCGTTCTCGATGTCGCATCCGGCTGTGCCGGCACTCTATATAGTGCTGACGCTGGGGCTCACCATGTTCTCTATGCAGCCGGTGCTGATTGCGCTGTCACTTGCGGGCGGGCTGGCGTATGGATTTGCGACGCGTGGGGCTGCCCGCACGCTGGGCGCGCTTCGCTGGCAGCTGCCGGTGATTTTGATTATCGCGCTGGTCAATCCACTGTTTGGCACCTCGGGCTCGACGGAGCTGTTCCGCATTGGCATGCGCGCGGTGTATCTGGAGAGCATGGTATATGGCCTGTGCATGGGTGGGCTGTTTGTGGCGAGCGTGCTGTGGTTTGAGGCCGCGGCGTCGATGCTCGAATACGACAAGGTGCTCGCGCTGCTGGGTAATGCCGCACCGGTGATCGCGCTCATGATCTCGATGTGCATGAGGCTTATCCCGCAGTTTTTGCGCCGCGGTCGTACGGTGCTGGCGGTGCAGGATGCCATTGACGTGCCGGGGCGCGCGCCGGCCGATCCCGTGCGCTCGCGTCTGCGGGCGTCAAGCGTGTTGATGGGCTGGGGCATGGAAGATTCGCTGGATCGCGCGGACGCGATGCGCTCACGCGGGTGGGGTGCCGCGACGCGTCGTACGACGTATGCGCGGTATCGACTGGGACTCAGCGACGTTGCCGCGCTGGTTGGGCTTGCGCTGTTTGGCGTGGCCACGGCGGCAGTGGCGTGGACCGCGACGACGCAGTATTCGTTTTATCCGCAGCTCTCGGTGCCGGCGCCGTGGCTGGGCTATGTCGTGTACGCTGCCTGGATGGTGCTGCCTTGCGCGTTGCACGCGATTGATGAGAAGAGGTTTGGCTGATGGCTCGGTTGGATAGGGGCCCGGTGTCGGGCGCGGCGTGCGGCCCGGATATGCCGGCGATTGAGGTGCGGAGCCTGAGCTTTGCCTACCCCGATGCTGATGCTGCGGTGCTCGAGGGGCTCGACTGGTCTGTTCCCCAAGGTGCATTTGCGTTGCTTGTTGGCGGTACCGGATCGGGTAAGTCGACGCTGCTGTCGCTGCTCAAGCCCGAGATCGCGCCGGCGGGCGAGCGCACTGGCGAACTGCGCGTGCTGGGCGAGAACGTTGCCGACATGGACGCGCGGGCATCGGCGGAGCGCGTGGGCTATGTGTTCCAGGATCCCGAGAACCAGATTGTGTGCGAGACCGTGTGGCACGAGATGGCGTTTGGCCTAGAGAATCTGGGCGTGTCGCGCGACGAGATGCGCCGCCGTGTTGCCGAGACCAGCTATTTCTTTGGTCTGGAGGACTGGCTTCATCGCGATACCGACACGCTTTCGGGTGGCCGCAAGCAGCTGCTGTCGCTTGCCGCCGTCCTGGCGCTGCGTCCGCGTGTGCTGCTACTCGACGAGCCCACGTCTCAGCTCGATCCCGTTGCCGAGAAGAATTTTCTGCACGCGCTGTTTCGCGTGAACCGTGAGCTGGGCTGCACGGTTGTTGTGGCTACGCATCAACCGCGGCCGATGCTCGAGTATGCGACGCGTGCGTACCGGATTGAGGGCGGTCGCGTGCGCGAGGTGGCGGATATGGCTTCTTTGGGACGCCGAGAATCGCTGTTTTCCGATGAGATGTTGGGGTGGGGTGCCATCCGATGTGCAAAAAACGGAGTATTCAGCAGGCGTGAGGACAATTTGGGCTCTCTGGAGCCGCCCGGGGGCGTATCGAGCGCGAAAAAAAGTTTGGAATTGGACAAATCGTCCGAATTTGTGGCGCAAACGTCGCTCGAGAACGGCTTGGAAGCCTTCTCGCGCACGGATGGAAGCAGAATACTCCAAAAAATGCACGCTGGGTCGGCTACCACCCTGTCGGAAGGTTGGTTTCGCTACGATCGAGCGTCCGGTTGGGTGCTGCGCGGGCTCGATGTGACGTTTTCAGCCGGCGCGGTGCATGCGGTTGTGGGCGGTAACGGCTGCGGCAAGTCGACGATGCTCTCGGTGCTGGCCAAGACGGCTAAGCTGCAGCGTGGGCGCATGGTGCGCGGGGCGGCTTCGGCGGCGCTGCTGCCGCAGAACCCCAAGGCCCTGCTGGTCGCCGAGACAGTGCACGACGAGCTGATGGAATGGGCTTCGACCTGCGGATATGACGAGGCTGTGGCGCGGGAGCGCGCGGCGCAGCTGGGATTGGACGGCCTGGATGCGCGCCATCCGTACGATCTTTCGGGTGGTCAGCGTCAGCTGCTCGCGTTGGCAAAGCTGCTGTTGATTGGTCCGGAGCTGTTGCTGCTCGACGAGCCCACGAAGGGGCTGGACCTGACGAGCCGCCGCATTATCGCTCGCGCCCTATGCGAGCATGCGCAAGCCGGCGGCACCGTCATCATGGCCACGCACGACTTGGACTTCGCCGAGCAGGTTGCCGACGACGTTGCCATGATGTTCGACGGCGAAATTGCTTGCATGGAGCCGCCGGCAGATTTCTTTGCCGACAACGTGTTTTATAGGGCGTGATGGAATGGCGGATTATCGCGGCTCGCGCCTACTTGTAAAACTGGAGATTCCGCTGTTGTTGGCGGTGCCGGCGGTAATGGCCGCAGCATTGCTGGCGGGCATTGAGCAGGCAGCACTTGCCATGCTGATTGTGGTGGCGCTCGTGCTCGCGCTGTTCTTTGCAGGCTACGAGGCGTCGCGACCGGGCCTGCGCCAGATTATGCCCACGCTGGTGTTGGCGGCGCTGGCTGCGGCGGGCCGCATCTTGTTCGGCCCCATTCCCGACTTTAAACCCGTGAGCGCCATCGCCATCATCGCCGGGGCGACGCTCGGGCGTCGCAACGGCTTCATGGTCGGCGCGTTGGCAGCACTGACCAGCAATTTCTTTTTTGGGCAGGGCATGTGGACGCCATGGCAGATGTATGCCTGGGGGCTCGTGGGATACGTTGGCGGTGCGCTGGCGCATGCCGGTGCGTTCGACCGTGCGGATGGAACCGTGCGCATGCCGGCGCTGATGGCGTACGGCTTTGCTTCGGGTCTGCTGTACGGCGTGGTGATCAACGCGTACGACATTATCGGTTTTGTACAGCCGCTTACTTGGGCGGGTGCCGTGGCGCGTCTTGCCACTGCCGTACCGTTCGATATTACGCACGGCCTTGCGACCTGCGTGTTTTTGGCCGCCTTGTACAAGCCTTGGTGTCGTCGCATTAACCGTGTCGTCGTGAAATACGGGCTGTAAGGCATTTCGCGTTCCCTCACGAACTTGCGGTGGAATAGTTCTCGTTTTTGGCTATTTGCTGCCCAAACAGGAACTATTCCACCGCAACTTATAGGGGGAGAGGGGTCACATGATCTGTTTTCCTCTGTCCCCCAGGAATTGCTTGGCGCTAGAGCTCTAGCGTGAGGGTGACGGGGCAGTGGTCGCTGCCGAAGATATCGCCGCGGATACCGGTGTCGCGCACGGTATTGGCGATTGAATCACTTACCAAGAAGTAATCGATGCGCCAGCCGGCGTTGTTCTTGCGGGCATTAAAGCGATAGCTCCACCAGCTGTAGACGCCCTCGACGTCTGGATTAGCCGTGCGCCAGGTATCGGTAAAGCCGGCGTTGAGCAGCTCGGTAAACTTGCCGCGTTCTTCGTCCGAAAAGCCGGCGTTGCCGCGGTTGGACTTGGGGTTCTTAAGGTCGATCTCCTCGTGCGCCACGTTAAAGTCGCCGCAGGTCACGACGGGTTTGCCGCTCTCGCGCTCAAGCGCGCTCAAAAAGCCGCGATAGGCATCATCCCAGGCCATGCGCACGTCGATGCGGGCGAGTTCGTTTTGCGCGTTGGGAGTGTAGACATCCACAAACCAGAACTTGTCGAACTCCAACGCGCAGACGCGGCCCTCGGTTGCGGCTTGGGCGACGAGCTCGGCCGCCTCGCCCTCGCCGGCGTAGGGTAACAGCGCGTCGGCGTGCAGCACGCGCAGCGGTTCCTGGCGGCTAAAGACCGCAGTGCCCGAATAGCCTTTACGCTCGGCGTAGCTCCAGGTTTGGCGATAGCCGGGCAGGTCAATATCAACCTGGCCTTCTTGCAACTTGGTCTCTTGCAACGCCAGGATATCGACGTCGAGTTCTTGCGCGATCTGGATAAAGCTCGGGTCCTTTTTGAGCACGGCGCGCAGGCCGTTGACGTTCCACGAGGCGAAAGTGTAAGTCTGAGGCATGGTGTCCTTTCGACGGGGTTGGCAGGCTTAAGATTAGCGCAACAGGGGCGGTGGTGGGCACCGCGCGTGCTGACCCAAAGGCCGCATGCTGGGACATCGCCCGACGCTGCCCGACCAACAAGGACGGAGGACTCATATGACGCAGGCGATAACGGACTCCAAACAGGCCTCCGCCGCGCTGGCGGAGCTGTTCGGCACCCACAAGCGCGTGGTCTTCTTTGGCGGCGCGGGCGTTTCCACGGCGAGTGGCATCCCCGATTTCCGCAGCGTGGACGGCCTATATCACCAACAGTTTGCCTACCCGCCCGAGACCATGCTCTCGCATAGCTTTTACGAGGTGCACCCGGCCGAGTTCTTCGACTTCTACCGCACCAAGATGATCGCGCTTGGCGCCAAGCCCAACCGCTGCCACACCAAGCTGGCCGAGCTGGAGCGCGCCGGCAAGCTCGACGCCGTGGTGACGCAAAACATCGACGGCCTGCATCAGATGGCCGGCTCACAGCGCGTGTTTGAGTTGCACGGATCGGTCCATCGCAACATTTGCCAGTCGTGCGGCGCGGTCTATAGCGCCGAGTGGATTTGCTCGCGCGAGCACGAGGATGCCGCGGGCGTGCCCGCGTGCCCCGCGTGCGGCGGCCGCATCAAGCCCGATGTAGTGCTCTACGAAGAGCCGCTCGACGAGCATGTGTTGACCGGTGCCGTTGCCGCCATCGCCGCGGCCGATGCCCTCATTGTAGGCGGGACCTCGCTCGTGGTGTATCCGGCGGCGGGCCTTACGCGTTACTTTACCGGCGATACGCTGGCCATTTGCAATCTTGCTCCCACCGATCAGGATGCAAATGCCGACCTGCTGATTTCTTGCGACATCGCGGCCGCGTTTGCGTTCTAGCCCGCGCGCGCGGATACAATAGAAAGACTGAGTGCAAAGCGACCCCGCCGCCAGCTCCCCAAGCTCGGCGGCGTGGGCATTTTAGGAGGATGTTCATGGCGAACGACAGCAAGACATGGCGGTGCGGAAAGTACGAGCTCAGCTTTGACCGTCCGCGCATCATGGGCGTCCTCAACGTGACGCCCGATTCGTTTAGCGATGGCGGGGAGCACTTCGACCCCGATGCCGCCATCGAGTACGGCCTGGCGATGCTCGACGCCGGCGCCGACATCATCGACGTGGGCGGCGAGTCCACGCGCCCTGGTTTTACTCCGGTCAACCCCGACGAGGAGGCTCGCCGCGTGCTGCCCGTAGTGCGCGCGCTGGCCAAGGAGGGCGCCATCGTCTCGATCGACACGCGTCATGTGGCGGTTGCCAAGGCGGCCGTGCGCTGCGGCGCCTCGATCGTCAACGACGTGACCGGCTTCACCGATCCCAAGATGGTCGAGTTTGTTAAGACGAGTACCTGCGGCGTCATCGTGATGCATGCCGGCGAGGTCGCCGCGCCCGCCCGCACGCACGCAACGGTGCAGCTCGATACCTCGGCAGCGGCGTTTGTTGCCGAGAAGGCGCGCGAGGCGGCTGCCGAGGCCGCGCGCGAGGCCGAGAAGCCGGCTCGCCGCCGTCGCGGTAAGTTGCTGGGCGAGCCTAAGCCGGAGGCCAAGCTTCCGGGCGGCGTGGTACAGCCCTCGTTGCCGTTTGGCGAACCGGAGCCCACGTCCGAGCCTGCAAGCGAGCAGGAGACGCTCGCCGCCGAGCAGACTGCTGCCGCCGAGACCGTTGCGCCCGCGCCCGAGGCCGCGTCCGCAGCCACCGAGGCCGCATCGGAGTCCAATGACCGCCTGGCCGCCATGATGCGCCGCAGCGCCCGCCGCGAGGAAGCCTACGTGCCCACCTCGCAGCTCCGCCGCTTTACCCTGCCCGATTCGGCGCCCATCATGCGCCGCGTTATGGGCTTTCTGTCCGACCAGGCCCGCACGCTCATCCATGCCGGCGTGTCGCGCGACCGCATCTGCATCGATCCTGGCCCGGGCTTTGGTAAGTCGGCTAACGAGGACATCGTCATCCAGCGCGAGACTGCCAAGATGGCGTCACTGGGCTATCCGCTCATGTGCGCCGTGTCGCGCAAGCGCTTTGTGGGCGCCGTCTCGGGCGTGACCGAGGCCGCCGAGCGCGATGCCGCTACGTTTGGCGTGTGCCTGGGCGCCATCCAGGCCGGTGCCAACATCGTGCGCGTGCACGACGCCGCGGGTTTTGCGCAGTTCCTAAACGGCTACTGGGCGGTTGCCAAGCCACAGCCGCGCCGCGCGTTTGTGGCCGTGGGCTCCAACCTGGGGCATCGCTGCGACAACCTCCGCGCCGCACGCGAGATGATCGCCGAGATTCCACTCACCTGCGTGTCTAACTCCTCCAAGATTTACGAGAGCGAGCCTGCCTACGAGACGCGCCAGGACGCGTTTGCCAACGCCGTCATCGAGATCAAGACCGAGCTTGCGCCGCTGGTGCTGCTCGACGAGCTCATGAAGATCGAGGCCGAGCTGGGGCGCGACCGCTCCAAAAAGGCCAAGGCCAACGGTCCGCGCACCATCGACCTGGACCTGCTGTGGATGGACGGCGAGACCCACGGCGGCAAAAAGCTGCGCCTGCCGCATCCGCTGATCGGCGAACGCGATTTTGTGCTGGTGCCGCTCGAGGACCTGATGCACGACCCGGCTCGGTTCTTCCGCTACAACGGCGTCGAGGTCAAGGAGCCCGAGGACCGCGTGGGCCATATCGTGGGCGAATTGGGGCGTATGTAGATGATCGAGATGAATGCTGTTGCCGCTGGCACCGAGCTCGACGCGGCGCGCGACGCGGGCCGCGAGGGCATGTCCGCGGGCTGGTGCGCGTGGAGCGCGGGCGATGCATCGCTGATGTTTTCGCTGGTCGTGCGCCCCGATGTGAACATGCACGCCTTCCACGGCCTGCCGTTTGTGGCCGCAATGGGTATGATGGACGCGCTCGCGGGCACGGCCGCAACGCCGGGCCTGGGGCTTGCCGGCAAAGTGGGCATCCAGTGGCCGAGTGACATCGTGTGCGGCGCGCCCGCGTTTGAGACGTCGCTCGCGCGCGTCGCCGCCAACGGCGGTGCCGGTGCCGCGGGCATGTTCGGTGCCGTGACGGTGGATATTGAGCGTTCGGCACTGAGCGAGCTTGGCGTGGATATGGCTGACGAAGCGCTGGTCGAGGCGCTGGCCGCCGCCGTGTTGACCCGCGTGGATGCCTGGGCGGTTGTCGCCAACACACCACAGGGTGCTGCCGGTCCGCTGGCCCCCGTGCTGGGCGAGTACTTCGACATGGTGCCGCTGCTCGGTCGCCAAGTTGCGGCGGTGTCGCCCAACGGCTTGCCGCTTGCGGTCGGTGTGTTTGCGGGCCTGGACATCTGGGGCCGCGCGACCATCAAGACCGATGCCGGCGAGCAGGAGTTTCCGCCCGAGGCCGTACGGATTCGCGGGCTGTAGCGCGAGGCGCCAGCGCTCAAAGACAACGATGGCAACAAGACCCTCCTCGGCCTGTGCCGGGGAGGGTTTCGCCTATCTGGGGAATGGGTTGCCAGCGCCCTATTCCTCAAAACTGAAAAATTTTCGTTTTTGAGGAATAGGATTAAGGCAGCTCGGTCTTTCGCGAGGTATATTCGCTATAGAGCCTATTCCTCAAAACTGAAAATTTTTCAATTTTGAGGAATAGCGATAAAAGACCGCGAGGAGGCCCCAATGAAACTCATCAATAGAACGTCATATATGGACACGTTGACGAGCCTTATTGGCGTGCCGGACATCAAGGTCATCACGGGCATTCGTCGTAGCGGTAAATCAAAATTGCTCGAGGCCCTCCGCGATTACGTGGAGGCAAATCTGTCCAATTCGAATGTCATCCATATCAACTACAACCTCGATGAGTTCGAGAATCTGCTCGAGTATCACGCGCTGCTCGCCTATGTAAAAGAGCATCGAGTGTCCGGCAAACAAAACTTTCTGCTTATCGATGAAGTTCAGATGTGCGACGGTTTTGAGCGTGCGATCAACAGCCTCCACGCATCCGAGCAGTACGACATATTCATTACCGGATCGAATGCCTTTTTGCTGTCGAGCGATCTGTCGACGCTCTTTACGGGGCGTACGTTTGAGATCGAGGTTTTCCCATTCTCGTTTGAGGAGTATCGACTCTATGGCGACGAGGGCGAGGTCGACCGCGACTTCGATGAGTACGCGAGAACCGGCGGTATGTCCGGCTCCTATCCTTATTCACTGCAGGAGCAGCGTTATCAATATCTCTCCAATGTCTTCAAAACGCTCATCGTGAGAGATATCGTGCAGCGGCATAACGTGAGAAACGAATCGGCGCTGCTGCGCATTGCCGATTACATGATGGACAACGTATCCAACATAACGTCGGCACGTAACATTACGGATATTTTGAACGCGGATGGGCTAAAGATAACGAACAAGACGGTCGGCACGTACATGGGGTACCTGTGCGATGCGTTTGCCTTCTATAAAGTTCGTCGGTACGACATCCGCGGCAAAAAATACCTTAAGAGCGGCGAGAAGTATTACCTGGCAGACCACGCGTTCAAATACGCGCTGCTCGGTACACGTGATATGGATTGGGGACGCGTATACGAGAACATGGTGGCAATCGAGCTGCTGCGCCGCGGATACGAGGTATACGTCGGCGTGCTCTATAAAAAGGAAATAGACTTTGTAGCAATCAAGCGAAGCGAGAAGCTCTACATTCAGGTGAGCGACGACATCAGCTCGGATAAGACATTTGAACGCGAGATTTCACCACTGCTGAGCATTGGCGACGCGTACCCCAAGATGATTCTCGCCCGCACGCATCACGAGGCCACGGACCGCAATGGGGTGCAGATCGTGGACCTGGCGAGGTGGCTGTGCGACGAGGCCTAGCAGAAAGCCCTATTCCTCAAAACTGAAAATCTTTCGATTTTGAGGAATAGGGCCGATGCGTTGCCTAGTTCGCCGCTCGCGCTCGTGCTCGACTTAAGCCCCTGTCCTATCCCAGCTCCTGCATGCGGCGGTAGATTTCGCAGATACCCTTGATGGTGAGCTGTCCGTCGACCACGTCGAAGGCATCGGTCGAATCGGCGACGATGCTGGCGAGACCGCCCGTGGCGATAACGGTGGCATCCTCGCGGCCCAGCTCGCGCTTCATGCGCGCGACCAGGCCCTCGGCCATGGCGGCGGCGCCCGTTACGGCGCCGACCTTGATGCATTCCTCGGTGTCACGGCCGATGGCGTGCTCGGGCGCCTCGAGCGGCACGCTGGCGAGCTTGGCGGCACGGGCAGCAAGCGCGTCCATGGAGATGCGGATGCCCGGCGCAATCGCTCCGCCAATGTAATAGCCGTCCTCATCAATGACGTCGATATTGGTTGCGGTGCCAAAGTCCACCACGATCGCCGGCGCGTCGTAGAAGGTCTCGGCAGCGACGGCGTTGGCGATGCGGTCGGCACCAACGGCCTGGGGGCGCGCCGCCCGCAGCTTGGTCACGGCCGCCGTCTGCGGTCCGATGACGATGGCGTCCGCCGCGATGCGGTCGGCTACGGCGTGCCACTCACGCGAGAGTTGCGGCACCACGCCAGCAAAGGCGATCGCATCGACCGCGTTGAGCGAAAGGCCGTACATCTTAAAGAAACCCATCAGGCGCACATGGATCTCGTCGGCGGTATAGGAGCGGTCGGTGGGCATACGCCACGACTGCACCAGCTCGTCTCCGTCAAACAGGCCCATGGCCGTCTGCGTATTTCCCATATCGATAGCGAGCAGCATGTCTACTCCCGGTGTTGGCATAAAAGGACGCGCACCATTGTATACGTGCCGTCGACGGCGCTCGGCTTCGATTCGTTTACGGTGATAGGGACTGAGGGGTTTAAATATGAAGGAATTATGCTCTACGAGATTTTCCTTGCCGTTTACCGAACTCCCGCGTAATATTCTTTCTTGCGCACATGAGGCGCCCAGACATTGCGGGGTGGAGCAGTCTGGTAGCTCGCCGGGCTCATAACCCGGAGGTCGTAGGTTCAAATCCTGCCCCCGCGACCAAGAACTTGCAGCTCGTCGGCCTAGTCGGCGAGCTTTTTTGTTATTCCGGGATCGTTTCTTCGGTTCAATTCTCGGCCTCTCAAACAAGATCTCGATCTGTAACATCTAGACCCGATTTGGGCGGCTAGGTGTTACAGATCGAGATATACCGGTGGGTTGGGTCGTGTTTGTCTAAATCTGTAACACGAGGGACGGATTTTGCCGAGTTGTTGTTATAGATTGAGATTTTCTAGCAGGCGGGTTTGGTTTGTCTCGATCTGTAACAGGTAGGGGTCAAAAGTGGGTCTAGCTGTTACAGATTGAGATTGTTGAGGATGGGCCGAGAGGAATGTCTCGATCTGTAACAGTAAGACCCGGTTTTGCCGCGTAACTGTTACAGATTGAGATAAACCGACGGGCCGCCCCGCCCATCCCCATCCACCTGCCGCTACCTGCTGTCCGCCGATTTCCGTTGCGCTGCTGTATTCCCATGCCATATCCTCTAGACAACTACGCGGCATCATCGCCGCCGCGCCTACAAGAGAGGAATGTCCATGACCACACCTGCATCCAAGCTGCTCCAGCCCATTACGGTTGGCCCCCTTGAGCTCAAGAACCGCATTATGTTTCCGCCGCTGACCACCGGCTACGAGGAGCGTGACGGTTCCATCGGCGAGCGCAGCCTGGCTTTTTACGAGCGCTTGGCCCGTGGCGGCGTGAGCTACATCGTCATCGGCGACGTCGCTCCCGTCATGACCGCAAGCCCCACGCCCAAGCTGGCAACCGACGCCCAGATCCCCACGTTTAAGGCGCTGGCCGACGCCGTCCACAAGCACGGCGCCAAGGTCGCGCTGCAGCTGTTCCACCCCGAGTACGACGTGCCCGGTGTCGGCCGCATGGTCATGGGTTCCATGGCTGCCGCCAAGGCTGCGCAGGAGGCCAAGGCCGCCGGCGACGAGGAGACCTTTGCCGCCAAGATGGCCGAGTCCAACGAGATCCGCAACCAGGCCTACGCCAAGCTGCATCACGACATGCAGCACTTTGTGAACGAGGCGAGCGTAGAGCAGCTCACCCAGATCAAGGAGGCCATCGCTGCCTCGGCCGCTCGCGCACAGCAGGCCGGGATCGACGCTATCGAGGTCCACGGCGACCGCCTGGTGGGTTCGCTGTGCTCGGCCATCCTCAACCAGCGCACCGACGAGTACGGTGGTTCGTTCGAGAACCGCGTTCGCTACGCGCTGGAGGTCGTCGCCGCCATTAAGGAGGCCGCGCCGCAGCTGATGGTGGAGTACAAGCTCCCCGTGATCATGGAGAACCCCGACGGCACGCCGCGCGGCAAGGGTGGCCTGCAGCCCGACGAGGCCTGCGAGTTCGCCAAGCTGCTCGAGGGTGCGGGCATCGATATGATTCAGGTCGCACAGGCCAACCACACCGGCAACATGGGCGACACCATTCCGCCCATGGGCGCCATGCCCTACAACTGGACGCTGCCCGTGGCTGAGCGCGTCAAGGCCCTGGTCTCCGTGCCGGTGGCAACCGTCGGCCGCGTTGTCTCGGTTGAGGCCGGCGAGAAGATTCTGGAAGACGGCGCGGCCGACATCATCGCCTATGGCCGCTCGCTCATGTGCGACCCCGACATTGCGCTGAAGGCCGCCACGGGTGAGCCCATCCGCGAGTGCCTCAACTGCAACAAGGGCTGCGTCGATGCGATTCAAAACCGCAAGTACATCTCGTGCGTGCTCAATGCCGAGAACGGCGATGAGGCAACCATCGCCATTAAGCCGGGCGAGGGCGACAAGAAGATCGCCGTGGTGGGCGGCGGCATCGCCGGTCTGGAGGCCGCGCGCGTGGCGGCCAAGCGCGGCTACGACGTGACCGTCTACGAGGCGAGCGATCATCTGGGCGGCCAGATTGTGCTGGCGGCCGCGCCTCCGCGCAAGGACGAGATCATGCGCTCGGTCGAGTACTACGAGAAGATTCTGCCCGGCCTGGGCGTGAAGGTCGAGCTCAACCATGCCGCTACCGCTGAGGACCTCAACGCCGCCGACGCTGCGATTGTGGCCGTGGGCGCACACGACGTGGTCATCCCCGTTCCGGGTGCCGATTCGGAGAAGGTCGTCTCGAGCTGGGACGTGCTGGCCGGCAAGGTGGAGCTTACGGGCCGCGTCGCCGTCATTGGCGGCGGCCTGGTGGGCACCGAGACTGCCGAGTACCTGCTGCAGCACGGCTGCGAGGTGGCGATCGTGGAGATGCTCGACAAGATTGCCGCGGGCGAGTCCGAGACCATTCTGCCGCTGATTATGAGCGACTTTGCCGAGCACAACGTGGAGCAGCACGTGAAGACCCGCCTGATCGCCATTACCGACGAGGGCGTGGAGGCTGTTCGCACCACCGAGGACGGCGCCGAGGAGCCGGTGAAGATCGCCTGCGATTACGTGGTGATGGCCGTGGGCTCCAAGGCCAACGCGTTTGACCTGGATGGCGTGACGGTGCCCGTGACCTACGTGGGAGACTGCTCGGGCGAGTACACCGCCGACATCGCGAGCGCCATTCGCACGGCATATCACGCGGCCAACGAGCTGTAGTTGAACATCGCGGCCAGGCGGGGCGGTAGCACGGATCCGTCTCGCCCGGCTGTGTCCCGTCGGGTGTCAACCGGTGCGGGGCCTGCAAGGGCAGCAGGTCCCGCCCTTTTTGTTTTGCTCCGGTGGATGGCAATGCGAGGTAATCATGAGGAGTGAGGACGTCTACTGCCTTGCAGATCACTCAAAATTATTGGGGGAGGGGTTAATAACTATATCCTCTATACCAAAGGACATAAAGAGATGTCAATTTTGTTGACAAGCGAATGACGATTAGCTGCGAGTCAGCTACCAGCGTAAATAATCGATAAAGAAATGTCGTAATTTGGTGCCAAATGCCCAGATAACGCCGCGTCTATTTTAATTAACTGCTTTGAGCAAACAGTAAAATGCTACTATCTAACTTGCACGTAAGAAAGCAGATTAACGGTTAAGGCTAAGAAGTGGCAGGTATGTCGGAAGCAACTAGGACTCGCACGCATGCGCCCGAGGTTAGGCAGCGCGCCGTCGAGATCCTCCAAGAGGGGGTCGGCCATCGCGCCCTCGCCGCGGAGCTTGGCATTCCCCAGGCCACGGCTCGTCAGTGGGCCCGCGCGTATGCCGTGGGCGGTGCCGACGCCGTTCTCAATGCCGGTTCGCATCATCACACCTATTCGTACGACGTAAAGCTCGCTGTGGTTAAGGACCGTCTGGAAAACGGCTTGACGGTTCGCGAGGCCATGATCAAGCACAAGATTCCCAGCGAGTCTTCGGTCAAGGCTTGGTGCCGTCAGCACCGCGAGAGCGGTGAGTCCGCACTGGTCGATAAGCCGCGCGGCCGCAAGCCACGCGTTAAAAAGGCGGAATAGCAAACGGGATGGTGCGCCCACAGGGGCGCATTTTTCTTGCCGCGCCAACTTTTTGGACCGGCGCGAGCCTGTCGGGACATCCTCCAAAGTGGCCAATAAACTGCGCGCAGTGGCCCGCGCGCCTGTCGCTGCGATAGGGGAGCGTCGCCCCGCTGCTCCAAAGCGGACGTGCCCTTACCCCGTACGCCTAAAACTCCCCAGTTGACCGAAAACCTGCCGCCGCTGCTCCTCAATTGAGCTATAACGTTAAACAATTGCAGCGTTTTTGCATGGGGGAGTGATGGTATGACGCTACTGTATTTCCTTACCCTGTTTCCGCTGGTACCGGCGCTGGGCATGCTGCTCGCGCGCGGTGACCGCGCCCGCGATGCGGTGGGGCTCATAGGTTCCGGCATTATTATGGCGGTGACAGTTGTAGTCGCCGTCATGTTTTTTGGCACGGGTCCGCAGAGCTTTGAGGTTGCCCCCGGCACCTCGCATGTGCTCTCGATCATCAGCTCCGCCATCGATGTCATCCTGTGCGCCGTCATCCTGTACAACGCGCGTAAATATAAGAGCACGCTCACCACGGTGCTCGGCGTAGTCCAGTTGGTGGGCTCGCTCGCCTTTGCAGCCATGACGCTGCCCGCGGCCGAAGCCGTCACGGCGACGCCGCTCTACCTGGACTACATGAGCGTGATCATGGTCCTCGCCGTCGGTATCGTCGGCAGCCTGATCTGCGTGTATGCCCTGGGTTACATGAAGGACTTCCAGGCCCATGACGAGCACGAGGCCGCGCTGCGCGGGCAGACCGCGCCCGACCGTCGCCCGCAGTTCCTGGCGCTTATGTTCCTGTTCCTCTCGGCCATGTTCGTCATCGTGACGAGCGATAACCTTGAGTGGCTGTTCTGCGGCTGGGAAATCACCACCGTGTGCTCGTTCCTCATGATTGGCTACACGCGCACGCCCGAGGCCATCAAGAACGCCTTCACCCAGATCGTCCTCAACATGCTGGGCGGCATCGCGTTTTTGGCCGGACTCATGTACCTGCACGTTAACGGCATGCCGCTGACCATCTCGGGCATGATTGAGCTTTCCGGCGCCGGAACCGCGCAGTCCGCGCTGCTGGTGATGCCGGTCATCCTGTTGTCGCTCGGCGCGCTCACCAAGGCCGCACAGATGCCGTTCCACACTTGGCTGTTGGGTGCCATGGTTGCCCCCACGCCCACGAGCGCCCTGCTGCACTCGTCAACCATGGTCAAAGCCGGCGTGTTCCTGATGGTCAAGCTGAGCCCGCTCTATGCCATCTATCCCGTGACCGGCTTTATGGTCACGAGCGTGGGCGCCATCACGTTTTTGCTCGCTGCCCTTATGGCCATCTCGCAGAGCAATGCCAAGCGCGTGCTCGCGTACTCCACCATTTCCAACTTGGGCCTCATCAGTGCTTGCTTGGGTGTCGGCGCGCCCGAGGCCGTATGGGCGGCCATCTTCCTGATCCTGTTCCACACGGTGGCAAAGTCGCTGCTGTTCCTGTGCGTGGGCACGGCCGAGTATCATATCGGCAGCCGCAATATCGAGGACATGGACGGTATGTTCAGCCGCATGCCGCACCTGACGCGCCTGATGATGCTGGGCATCATGGGCATGTTTGTGGCGCCGTTTGGCATGCTCGTGTCCAAGTGGGGCGCTCTGGTGGCGTTCGCGCAGACCGGCAACGTGCTCATGATCATGGTACTTGCCTTTGGCTCGGCCGCGACCTTCTTCTTCTGGGGCAAGTGGCTTGCCAAGCTTTCGGGCGTCGACCCCACGGCTCAAAACGTTGAGGTCAATGTCCATAAGACCGAATGGATGGCCCTCAACACCATCGCCGCGCTGCTGATTCTGTGCTGCGTGGCGTTCCCGGTTATCTCGAGCGGTCTGGTGTCGCCTTACTTGGCCATGGTGTTTGGCCGCGTGCCGTACGTTATTGGCAAGGACGCCATGTACCTGATGGTGGTTATCGTGGCGTTTATCGCCGTGGTGCTGCTGACTTCATTCCGCGTGAGCAACAAACCGCACGTCAACGTGTACCTTTCGGGCGTGGGGACCGACAAATATCGCCATTTCCGCGGCTCGATGGGACACGAGGTGAAGGCCGAAAAGCGCAATTGGTACTCGGAGGACGCCCTTGGCGAGAAGCGTATTGGCCCCGCGGGTAGCGTCGTGTGCTGCAGCATTATCTTGTTTGCGCTGCTGTGTTGCGCGTGGATTGGGCCCGAGCGACTTGCCATGAGTGCGCCCTCGGTGCTGCGCGGCAAGTATTTTGAAGGTTCGGGCGTCGTGGGCATTTTTATTGGCACCGTGGCATTTGCCTTACTGGCGCCGCTTGTGGGCGGCCTGATCGACGGCGTTGACCGCAAACTTTCGGCCCGCATGCAGGGCCGCGTGGGCCCGCGCCTGCTCCAGCCTTTCTACGATGTGGCCAAGCTGCTGCGCAAGGCCCCCGCCAGCGTAAACACCATGGACGATACCTACATGGCGTGCGCGCTCATCTTTACCGTGGTGGGCGGCGGCATCTTTGTGTCGGGTTCCAACACGCTGTTGTGCGCTTTTATGGTGACCCTCGCTGCGATCTTTGTGGTGTTGGCGTCCGCCTCGACGCAAAGCCCGTTTGCCCAGGTCGGCGCCGACCGTGAGCTGCTGCAGGTCATGAGTTACGAGCCCGCCGTTTTGCTGATGAGCGTGGGCCTGTACCTTGCCACCGACAGCTTCGATTCCATCGCCGTGACGGGGCAGTCGGCCCCCATCATCGTGTACAGCGCGCCCATTTTCCTCGCGCTGCTCGCGGTGCTCACCATCAAGCTGCGCAAGTCGCCGTTTGACCTTTCGTACTCGCATCACGCGCATCAGGAGATCGTCCAGGGCGTCGCCACCGAGATGAGCGGCGGCACGCTGGCCAAGATGACCCTTATGCACTGGTGCGAGACCGTGCTGTTTTTGATGTGGGTGGGCATGTTCTTTGTTTGGGACAACCCGGTGAGCTGGGTCGTAGCCCTGGTCGTGATGGCTGCGACGTATTTTGTCGAGGTGCTGATCGACAACACCTTCGCACGCAGCACCTGGCGCAGCTGCTTTAGGCTCGGATGGGGCGTGGCGCTGGTGTTTGGCCTGCTCAACCTTATGCCCATCCTCGTCGACGTTTTTATTTAGGAGGCGGCATCCATGGATCATAAAATGTCGCGCTCGCCGTGGGTTATTCATTACGACGGTTCGAGCTGCAACGGATGCGATATCGAGGTGCTGGCCTCGCTCACGCCACTGTTCGATGCGGAGCGGTTTGGCGTGGTCAACACCGGCAACCCCAAGCATGCGGATATCTTTTTGGTGACGGGGTCGGTCAATGCCCAGAACCTGCCCGTCGTGCGCCAGATCTACAACCAGATGCTCGAGCCTAAGTGCGTGGTGGCCTGCGGTATCTGCGCGTGTTCGGGCGGCGTATTCCGCGATGCCTATAACGTGATCGGCGGCGTGGACCGCGCGATTCCCGTGGACGTGTACGCGCCCGGGTGCGCCATTCGCCCCGAGACGGTGATCGATGCCATCGTGGAGGCGTGTGGCATCCTGGACCAGAAGGAGGCCGTGATGCGCGCCGGCGGCGACCCGCTTACCGTGGGCGGCGCCGCAACCTGGGACGGTGGCGTTGAGCTGGGCGAGGACGGGTTTGTGGCTGCTGCGGAGGCCGGCGACGCGACCGCCGCTGCAAGGGAGGCCGAGTAATGCAAAAGGCAATCTATACCACCGTCGGGATCGAAGAGCTCCTGTCGCATGTCCAGGCGCTTAAGGGCGTCGGCGCGCGCTTTGTGCAAATGCACGCTGAACGCAACGTCGACGACGGCTCGTATCGCTTGGTCTATACGTTTATCAACGTTCGTGCTGCTCAGGAGCATATTGCGCAGGACGGCAGCTATGCGATTGAGAACCTGGTGGTTGAGGGAATTGATCAGTACCAAGAGATTCCGTCCATCAGCTCGTACTATCCGGCGGTATTCCCGTTTGAAAATGAGGTCCACGACCTGTTTGGGCTTGCCATCACCGACATGCAGATCGACTTTAAGGGCTTTTTCTACCAGGTCTCGACTGCCGGGCCTATGAGCGTTATCACGCCCGAGGTGAAGGCCGCGCGCGAGAAAGCCATGAAGGTCCGTGCCGCTGCCGAGGCCAAGACGCGCAAGGCCGCGGCCGAGAAGGCCGCCGCGGCTGCGGCTGCTGCAGGGGAGGGTGCTGCGAGCGCCGGCGACGCCGCGGGCGCCGCTGCTCAGCCCGCTGCGGCTGCCGGCTCCGATACTCAGCATGACGATGCCGCTGCCAAGGCCGCGCTCAAGGCTGCCGAGATGGAGGCAAAGCTCGCCGCCATGGATCCCGAGAAAGCGGCCAAGGTCCGCGCGGCGCTTGCCGCCAAGGCCGCCCGCGACAAGCAGAAAAAGGAGGCGTAAGGTCCATGGCACATCGCTCCGTTATTCCGTTTGGCCCGCAGCACCCGGTGCTGCCCGAGCCGCTTCATCTGGATCTGGTGATCGAGGACGACCGCGTCATCGAGGCAATTCCGCAGATCGGCTTTGTGCACCGCGGACTCGAGAAGCTCACCGAAAAGCGTGATATGCACCAGTTTGGCTACATCGCCGAGCGCATCTGCGGCATTTGCGCCGTGGGCCACAGCTGCGGCTATGCCAGTGCCTGCGAGCGCATGCTCGACATCGAGGTGCCCGGCCGCGTGCAGTATATCCGCACCGTTTTGCACGAGCTTTCGCGCATCCACTCGCATCTGCTGTGGCTGGGCCTGCTCGCCGACGCCTTTGGCTTTGAGGCGCTGTTCTATCGGTCATGGACCCTGCGCGAGCAGATTCTCAAGATCTTTGAGAGCACTTGCGGCGGGCGCGTGATTCTGTCGATTAACGAGATCGGCGGCCTTAAACACGACATTGAGGACTCCGAGCTGGAGGGCATTGTCCAGACGCTCGACGCCATGCGCCCCGACTACGAGGCCCTGGTGCATACGTTTTTGGACGACAACAGCTGCGGCGAGCGCCTGCATGGCGTGGGCGTGATCAGCAAGAAAGACGCGCTGGAGCTTTCGATGGTCGGCCCGTTCGGTCGCGCCTCGGGCGTGGACTACGACGTGCGCATGTTTGGCGACGGCGCCTATGCGGACTTGGCCGCGTTTGAGCCGATTGTCGCCACCGACGGCGACTGCTATGCCCGCTGCCAGGTGCGTTGCGCCGAGGTCACACAGGCCATGGACATCATTAGGGAGCTTGTGGGCAAGATTCCGCACGACGGTATCGGCGGGCGCACCAAGCTTACGCCGGCCGACGGCGCACGCGGCGAGGTTGTGATTGAGCAACCGCGCGGCGAGGCGTATTACTATGTGCGCGGCAACGGCACCAAGAATCTGGACCGTTTCCGCGTGCGCACGCCGACGTCGCAAAATCTGGCGGGTCTGACGCATGCGCTGCAGGGCGTGCTCCTTGCCAACGTGCCCATGATTATCCTGACCATCGACCCCTGCATTAGCTGCACGGAAAGGTAGGCGCGGCATGAGTTTGCTGACATTTGCCAAGACGGCCTTGGGTTCTATGGTCAAGCAGCCGGTCACGGTGTGCTATCCGCAGGAGAAGCTCGCGGCACCCGAGCGCTTGCGCGGGCATATCGTCAACGACATGGACGTGTGCATTTGCTGCGGCATGTGCGCTCGTCGCTGCCCGGCGGGCGCGCTCGCAGTCGATCGCAAGGGCGGAACGTGGTCGATCGACCCGTATGCCTGCGTGGTGTGCGGCGAGTGCGTCGAGAGCTGCCCCAAACATTGCCTGACTATGGACACCGCCCGTGCTCCAGTTGCGGCGGATAAGACTCCCACGGTAGAAACCAAGCCGGAATAGAGCTGGAATAGGGCCGGTGGGGCAAAAATGCCCCACCGGCCCCGCGCTTAAACGCGCGGTTGTGCCGCTGCGAACAAAACTATGCCGGATTACGGGGCTGGATAGCGAACCTCCGACCATACGGAAAATCCCAAAAACAAAACCGACGCTCCTATAAGTTGTCAAGAGGCAGTTTGCGGGAGCGTT
>ERZ1673702.732-NODE-732-length-42093-cov-5.762786_pt1 | contig 42093 bp, 34 predicted proteins | sample MGYA00580232_ERZ1673702 | MGnify/ENA primary metagenome ERZ1673702 (study PRJEB41218, sample SAMN15661792) | gut metagenome | host: Homo sapiens | place: Canada: London | collected 2015-08-20/2019-03-30 | study: EMG produced TPA metagenomics assembly of... | reverse complement strand
TGCTCTACCAACTGAGCTAAAGAGGCATCAATCGTTATCCGATTGCGAGTGCAAAGGTTGGAATAATTTTTTAATCTCCAAAAAACTTTCGAAAAAAATTACAGGTCGAGCCGGTCGCTGTTCCATTCGCCGCCCGATTCGGTGTAGATGACCGGCCGGTCGGGTTCCAACTCTTTCAGGCGCAAATAGCTCTCGTAGAGGTTGATGCCGTTGGCCGACTCGCGGGCGAGCGAGAATGCGACGATCGACGGGTGACGCTTCACGGCGTGGTAGTGCTGTTGCGTGCGGTCGAGGTAGGCGTCGAGCCACTGCGGATCGTTCGACGGATTGCCTCCCTCCTTGCGCGATAGTCCCGCGCGGCTCGTGTCGATCGGCAATTGGTCGACGACATAGAATCCCAGCGAATCGCAACGGTTCAGCAGCTCGCGTGAGAGGCGTCCCGCAGGCAGCCGCAGCGTGTTGTAACCCAATTTTCTGAGCGTATCCAGTTCTCCGCTCTGCGGTTCGGCCTCGAACTCCTTGACGCGCAGCTCGGCGGGTTCCCCGTTGACGAGCAGCCGCCCCTTGTCGGCCGCTATCGTGCGGAATCCGACCTTGACGGGGACGTATTCGTTGATCCGCCCTTCGAAACGTGTCTTCACGATCAGCGTGTAGAGGTTCGGCTGTCCGGCGCTCCACATCTGCGAACGGGGTACGACCTGCATGATGCGCACCGTATCCTCGCGGCGCATGTCGAGCGTGAGATCCTTGTAGCCGTCGAGCACCTTCGTCGAGTCGGGGGCGATGAGTTCGTAGTAGACGCGTGTGGTCTTGGGATTGAGCGAGTGGGTCTTCATGACGATACCCAGCCCCAGCACGCCGTTGTTGCCGTCGTCGGCGAGCGCAGCGTCGACCACGACGTCGCGCACGCGCATCTTGGGCTGGGCCATGACGTAGCATTCGCCCAATGCGGGATTGGCTTCGGGATTGCGCTGCAACGCATCGGCGACCGCCGGTGCGAAGAGCGTGACGGTCACCCGGTTTTTCCCTTCCGTGGCCAGACGGGTGATGTCGAAGTCGGCCGGCGTCGCGCCGTCCTGCACATATCCCGCACGTTTGCCGTTGACCGTCACCTCGTAGGACGATCCTGCCGAGGCCACGTGCAGGAAGAGTTCGCGGTCGATCCATGCGAAGGGCATGGTGAACTCGCCCGTGAGCAGACGCCCCGATTCGTTGCGCTCCTCCTGCCAATCGGCGACCGGGCGCAGGTAGCGCGATGCGGCGCGGTCGAAGGTCAGCGCGTCGGACAGCGTGGAGTAGGCCACGATCTCGCTGCGGGGGGCGTCGCGGTCGATGGCCACCGTCGCGGGCGAGTCGTAGGACTGGGCGGCGGCGCCGAGCGTCGAAAAGAGGGCTGTGACGAGGGGAATGTATCGCATAATTCGTATATTTGTCCTGCGTAAAGTTACAAATTTTTTCGGAACACGATGTCTTCGTACCCCAAATTGAATTTTCCTGCGGTCAAATTGCGTGCCTCGCGGCGCGGCGAACGGACGCTCGTGTGGGACGATCTGCGGGCGATGTGGCTGGTGCTCACGCCCGAAGAGTGGGTGCGCCGTCACCTGATCGCCTACCTCGAAACGGGGTGCGGCGCAGCCCGTCGGCGCATCGTGCAGGAGTATCCGGTGGCGATGAACGGTGCGCCGCAGCGGGCCGATGTGGTGGTGGTGGACGATGATGCGCAGCCGTTGGTGCTCTGCGAATGCAAAGCGCCCGAAATACCGATCGACCGGCATGTGCTGGCGCAGGCCGTGCGCTACAACTCGGTGCTCGGCGCCCGTTATCTGGTGCTGACCAACGGCCGGTCGCATTATTGTTACGAACTCGTAGAAGGCGAGTATCGCCAGTGCGACCGCTTCCCTTCGATCGGTTCCGGCATGGGCGACTGAGGCCGTGCGGCTACCTGCGTGTGGGCAGGAACCGTCGGGTGAGGAGCCTCCGTACCGGTTCGTCGTAGAGTTTCAGACACAGATAGGCCAGCAGCACCGACCCTGCGACGAGCGCCGCCGCGCCGGGCAGCGACTGCGCGAAGGTGAGCCCTTCGTTTTTCACCCATGCGTAATAGAGGTAGATGAAGGGGTAGTGCACCATGTAGAGCGGGTAGGAGATGTCCCCCAGAAATTTGCAGAGGCGGGCGGTCAGCCGGTCGGTCGTCCGGCCCGAGGCGCCGATATAGACGATGAGCGGGAAGAGCACGATGGCGCAGAAGGCGTCGTAGAGCCCGTTCATCCACAAATGTTCGCTTCCGCCGATGCGCGGCACGGCCGCTGCGGCGACGATTGCCAGACCGCCGATCCAGAAGGCGCCTCTGACAGCGACGGGTCTGAATACGCGCGACAGCAGCAGACCCGCCGAAAAGGCGAACAGCAGCCGCAGCGAACCGCCCACGATGTTGTCGCCCGTCAGCGCGAATCCCACGCAGATATCGCCGTAAGGCCCCCACAGGGCGAATGCGGCCAGTCCGCACCCCGCCAGCGCGACCCATGCGGCGAGTGCCCGAGTGGGGAGCCTGCGCAGGAGGAAGGCGTAGAGAAGGTTGCCGATATACTCGAAGAAGAGCGACCAGCTGGGGCCGTTGAGCGGATACATCTCGCCGACGCCCCGGATTTCGACGCCGGGCGTCGCGGGGATCATCAGTGCGTTCATCAGCGTGGCTGCGAGCAGCGCTGCGACCGTGACCTTCGAGACGTCCCACACGGAGCACCCCTGTGTGTAGAACATCGCAGCGCCGATGAGTGCGCCGATGACGACCATGGGTTGCAGGCGGATGAGACGGCGTTTGAGAAACTCGCCGACCGACATGCGCCGCCAGCGGTCGTCGTAGGCGTAACCGACGACGAAGCCCGAGAGGATGAAGAAGAAGTCGACGGCCAGATAGCCGTGGTTGATCCGCTGGTCGAGATGGCTCGTGGCGTAGGCTTCGAAGAGGTGGAAGCAGACGACGGTCAGCGCGGCTACGCCGCGCAGTCCGTCGAGGATGTCGTAGTGGGGTTTCGTGTCGGCGAATGCGGATGCCGAAATACGGGCTTCCGCCGTCTGCATCGGGTTTGTCATCGTTGGGGTTTTCGGGTTAGCGCCTGCAAATATACGGTGAATTCGCGAGTTTTCGGCTGCTTCGGCAGCCGGAATCGGTTATAGGGATAGCCTACGATGGTTATGGTTATTCCGATTCGCTCGATTGCGGTAGGTTCAGTATCAAGATCGGGTTCGAATTTTAAGAAGCGGCGGGGCATGACCGAGCGGAGGTCTCTTTTTTCGTTCAAAGCGTATTGTAGGCTTTCTCGGTATAGGCGGCGAAGGTTTCGCGGTAATTCTCGCCGATGGGAACGAAGTCATTTTCGTCGGTCGAGAAGAAGATGCGCCCCTTGGCATAGCCGGCGATGCGGCGCAGGTTGACGATGTAGGAGCGGTGTACGCGCATGAAGGTGTCGGCGGGCAGCGCCGCTTCCATGTTTTTGAGCCGGTAGAGCGCGGTGAGCGTCTTGCCTTCGGTCGTGTGGATGCGCACGTATTCGCCCATGCTTTCCAGGTAGATGATGTTCTCGAATTTGACCAGCGAGACCATGTGGTCGGTCTTGATCGAGAGAAATTCGCGGCTGTCCTGCGGCAGCGAGATGCTTTCCGTCGTCTCTTCGGGATGTTCGCGGCGGCTGCGGATGAGTTCGGAGAGCGATTTGGCCCGCTGTGCGGCACGGTTGAACTCGTCGAAACCGAAGGGTTTGAGCAGGTAGTCGATCGCTTCGAGCTTGAATCCCTCGACGGCGTATTCGGAGTAGGCGGTCGTGAAGACGATCATCGGCCGCTGCTCCGCGGAGAGCGAGCGCACGAAATCGATGCCGCTGAGATCGGGCATGTTGATGTCGCAGAAGATCAGATCCACGGACTGTTCTTCGAGCGCGCGGGAGGCTTCGAGCGCGTTGCGGTATTCGCCCGCAAGTTCCAGAAAGGGAACGCGTGCGATGTAGGTGCGCAGCTGGCGCAGTGCGAGCGGTTCGTCGTCGATGGCGATGCATTTAATCATGGGAGGTAGCGGGGATGATGAGTTTGACACGATACATGTTGGGCCGGCGGGTGTCGATCGCGAGCGTGTGGCGGTTGGCGAAGATCAGCTGCAACCGCCGCCGGACGTTTTCCAGGCCGATGCCCGCGTCCTTTCCCGAGGGTTCGGCCGTATGACGGCTGTTGATGATGCTGTAATAGACCTTCCCGTCGATGTAGCGCACCCGGATGTGGATGAACGACGGCCGCGAATAGCTGATGCCGTGCTTGAAGGCGTTTTCGACGAAGACGATCAGCAGCAGCGGCGGTATGGTGACGTCGTGCGGCAGGTCGTTCGGGTAGTCGAACCGGATATCCACGTCTTCGGTGTAGCGGATGCGCATCAGTTTGATGTAGTTCTCCATGAACTGGATGTCCTTCTCGAGCGTAATGGCCTCGTGCCCCGATTCGTAGAGGACGTAACGCATCATCTTCGACAGCTCGATCACGGCGTCCTGCGCATAGGCGGCGTCGATGTCGATCAGCGAGTGGATGTTGTTGAGCGTGTTCATGAAGAAATGGGGGTTGATCTGGTATTTGAGATAGTCCATTTCGGCCTGGAGGTTCTGTCGTTTGAGCTCCTCCATGGCCTGCTCGTCGCGCAGCGACTGGTACATCATCTTGATGGCGGTGTTGGCGCAGGTCATGAAGAGTCCCAGCACGATGTTCCAGTAGACGGGCAGGTCGGTGAACGACGCGTGTTTGGCGCTGATGAGATGCTCCGGCGTGGCGAAGTCGCCCAGTATGCTGTCGAGGATGTCGACGCCGTAGAAGACCGCCGAGATGAAGAGCACGTCGACGACGACGTAACGCATGTACTGGTGGCGCTTGACGTAGCGCACGATGAAGGCGTTGTGGATGATGAAGATGAACAGATAGGGGGCGATCTGCTGCCATGCGATCAGGATGTTGGAGAGGCTGACGTGCACCTCGGACATCATCTTCGAGTTGAGGATGGGCACGAGCAGAATCGCCAGCCAGACCATGACGTAGAGCAGGTTTTCGCCGATTTTCTGTTTCTTGTAGTATTTCATGACGGTCAAAGATACGAAAAGTCGAGCGCAGAAGCAAGCGTCAGCTTGATTATGCCGAGACGGAGTATCTACGGCGCAGCCAAAGTACGAATAAGCGAGTGCAATGTCAAATTTTCGTCGAACATTGCTGAGCGGGAGTATCTACGGTGCATCACGGCATGGCGGCGCTTGCGCCGCGCAGGTCGAAGCTTCCGCGGGCGGAGGTCTGCCGCAAGAGCGTCCTCCGCAGACTTCGTCCCGCAAATACGCCGGCGGTCGATCCTCGCGTCGGAATCCCTGCCGAATTTCTTCTCAGGATGACGATTGCCAATCGTCATCCTGGGCCGAACGTGGCGAAGCGTGGGAGGCAACCGCTTTTCTTCCCAGCTATCGAACCAAAAACGGCAACGACTCAGACACGACGAAAAATCCGGCACGCGATGTGCCGGATGAAACCGGAAAGGACGAGCGGCGGGTGAATTATCAGGCGACGCGGCCTGCCGGCCGCAGACTTGACCGCCGTTCGTCCTTTTTCCGTTATTTGCCCAGCAGCGTCACGTTGTAGAGGTAGCGTTTGATGCTGCGTTTGGGCGTCTTCTCGAATTCGGTGGGGTAGATCGTGATCGCTGCGACATGTTCGTAACCGGCCACGACCGTATTCAACTCTTTGAGGTTGTTCTCCATGATCTGCGGAAGGTCGTTCTTGTCGACCCCTTCGCGCTCGGCCTGCTCGTAGTCGGGCACGACCAGTGCGTGGAGTTTGCCGTTGTGTTCCAGCACGAGCGATTCCAGCACGAGGTACATGTTGTTGAGCTTGTCCTCGATCTCCTCGGGATAGATGTTCTGACCGCTTCCCGTGAGGATCATCGTCTTGGAGCGGCCGCGGATGTAGAGCGTGCCGTCGGGATCGACCGTTCCCATGTCGCCCGTGTGGAGCCAGCCGTCGGGGTCGAGCACGGCGTGCGTATCCTTTTCGTTCTTGTAGTAGCCCAGCATCACGTGTTCGCCCTTGACGATGATCTCGCCGGCCGTATGCTCCGGATCGGGCGAGTCGATGCGCAGGTCGAGGTACTCCTTGATGTACATGCCGCAGGAGCCGGCCTTGAAGAGGTCGTCGGTGGTGAAGCTGATCAGCGGCGCGCACTCGGTCATACCGTAGCCTACGGTGATGGGGAACTTGATTTTCAGCAGGAAGGCCTCGGTCTCCTGATTCATCGGGGCGCCGCCTACGATGAAGATGACCACTTCGCCGCCGAACGAATCGATCAGTTTCTTGCGGATGGCGGAATAGATCGCCGAGTTGAGCAGCGGAATCTTCATGGCGATCGACATCGGGCCCTTTTCCAGCAGCGGCAATACCTGCTTGCGGTAGATCTTTTCCAGAATGAGCGGTACGCAGCAGATCACGGTGGGCTTTACCATCTGCATCGCCTCGATGAGGATCTTCGGCGAGGGAATCTTTCCCAGCAGCGTCACGTGGCCGCCTACGGCCAGCGGGGAGAGGAAATCGAACGCACAGCCGTAGGCGTGAGCCAGCGGCAGGAACGACAGCGTGCGGCCGCCGCGTACGAAATAGTGGGTGCCGGTCTGGGTGTTCCGGGCGTTTTTCGCCACCAGCACGTTGCCCGTGAGGTTGTTCACCGTCAGCATGACTCCCTTGGAGTAGCCCGTCGTACCGGAGGTGTAGTTCAGCAGCACCATCTGGTCGTTGGGGATGTCGGGATATTTGATGTCGTCGGCCGAGAACCCCCGTTTGTATTTGGCGCGGTAGTTTTTCACCATGTCGCGCATGTAGACGCCGAGCGATTTGCCGCGGCGTTCGTAGATGACGTGGAAATCGGTGAGCGACAGCACCGCGTCGATGCGGGCGATTTCGTCCTCCTCGATGATGTCCCAGTAGTTGTCGCCGACGAAGAGCAGGCGGCTCTCGGAGTGGTTGACGATGTGTACGATGTCGGCGGGCGCGAAGTCCTGGAGGATGGGGACGATGACCGCTCCGTAGGTGATCGTCGCCAGATAGGTGATGCACCAGCGCGGATTGTTGCGGCCGACGAGCGCGATCTTGTCGCCGCGGCGGATCTCCGCTTTTTTGAAGAAGAGATGCAGTTTGGCGATCTCCTTGGCCATCTCGTAGTACGAAAAGGTTTCGCCCTTGAAATAGTCGGTCAGCGCCGGCAGCTCGCGGTGAGCGCGGAAGCTCTCTTCGTACATTCGGATCAGATTCTCTTGCAGCATAGTCTCGGTATATGAAGGGAGGGGGAGAAGCCTTATTTATCGGGGTCGTTGCGCCTTCTGGAAGCGACGGGGCGCCAGATGTAGATTTTCGACTCGGTGCCTTTTTTCAGCCGGTCGATGTTCTTGCGGTGCGTCCAGATGAGCAGTGCGGCGATGACGAACGAGAAGACGACGAGCGGCACCGAGTGGTTGATTTTGGGCGACAGCAGCACGAAGATCGGAAAACAGCATCCCGCGATCATCGACGAGAGCGACACGTAGTGCGTAATCATCAGCACGATGAACCAGATACCGAAGCAGAGCAGGACGGTGATCGGATGGATACCGAGCACGGCGCCCACCAGCGTCGCCACGCCTTTGCCGCCCTTGAAGTGGGCGAAGACGGGGAAGATGTGTCCCAGCACGGCGGCGAATACGGCGATGATTTTCAGGTTGATGAGCCAGATGTCGGAGATGTTGTCGTCGTATTTGAGCAGGCCGAGCAGTGCGACGGCCACGAAGCCTTTCAACACGTCGAGCGCGAAGACCGGCAGGGCGGCCCGTCGGCCCAGCACGCGCAGCATGTTGGTGGTGCCGGCGTTGCGGCTTCCGTGTTCGCGGATGTCGATGCCGTAATATTTCTTACCGATCCACACCGCATTGGGAATCGATCCCAACAGGTAGGCTATAAGTATCATGGAGACAGCACAGTAATATGTCAGGATCATAGATGAAAAGCCTTCAAATGTATCGCAATCTATTTGCAAATATAATTAAAATTCGGAAATCGGGCCGTTTTTTTTCAAATATGGCCGGACAGGGGTGGAATATTGCCGGGAATTTGATTACTTTTGCACAGTTAAAACGACGCATGAGTATGAATTTGAAAGCGCTTCTCGAACCGGTCGGAACCTTCGCGTGGTGGCGTTCGATGTTCGCCATCGTACTGGGGTGTCTGATCATGGCGGTAGGGTACTCCTATTTCGTCAGCCCGTACAACATCGTTCCCGGCGGCGTGTACGGCATGGGCATCGTCCTGCACAACGTCTTTCCCTCGATTCAGGTCGGTACGTTCGGCTATATGATCGACGTTCCGCTGCTGGCGAGCGCCATCATCGTTTTCGGCCGGCAGTTCGGCGGCCGCACGCTCTTCGCCGCCTGCCTCACGCCGGGTCTGATAAACCTGCTCTCGTGGATCGCCTTTCCCAACCAGGAGGCGCTCGAAGCGCTCGATCCCAAGCAGCTCTTCGGCGGTGTGATCGACCTGTCGAACGACCTGATGCTCGCGTCGCTGCTGGGAGCCGTGCTCATCGGTCTGGGAGTGGGGTTGGTGCTGCGCAATCAGGCTACGACAGGCGGTACGGACATCATCGCCATGTATCTGCAAAAATTCGCCAAGATGAAATTCTCGACGGGCATCCTGCTCGCCGATTCGTGCGTCGTGCTGTCGGGACTTCTGGTCATCGGTTTCGGCGTGGGAAGCGGCGCCGACCGCGAGGCGGTCGAGGGGGGCAGCTGGCTGCTGTCGTTCTACTCGCTCATCACGATCTACGTTTCGTCGCGCGTGCTGGCCTATGTGATCGACGGCGCGTCGTACGACAAACTGCTCTTCATCATCAGTGAGAATCACCACGCCGAACTGCGCGATTTCATCATCGAGGATATGGACCGCAGCGGCACCTACATCAAGGGCAAGGGCATGTATACCGATCAGGACCGGGAGATGATCTTCGTGGTGGTGAGCCGCAAGGAGGTCCATCTGGTGCAGAACAAGGTGCGGGAGATCGATCCCAAAGCCTTCATGGTCGTCACCGACGCCTACGAGACGTTCGGCGAAGGCTTCAAGCAGTTCCCCGACAAGGACACCATCCAGGCGGTGGGATAATCCGACAATTAATAATTGAACGTCAAATTGGAAATCAATACGCTGCGCCCGTTACAGGGGCAAGGTAAAAAACTGTTCGTAGAGACCTACGGCTGCCAGATGAACGTCGGCGATTCGGAGATCGTCGTGTCGATCATGCAGAGCGAAGGGTGGCGCTACACCGACGATCCCCGGGAGGCGGACGTCATCCTGATCAATACCTGTTCGATCCGCGACAATGCCGAGCAGCGCATCTGGGGCCGTCTGGCCGAGCTGCGGGGCCTGCGCCGCCGCCGGCAGGGGGTGCTCATCGGCATCATCGGCTGCATGGCCGAGCGGTTGAAGGAGCGCCTGACCGAAGGCGAGGATGCCGTGGATATCGTAGCGGGGCCAGACGCCTACCGCGACCTGCCGAAGCTGGTGCGCGAAGCCGGTGCGGGCGGCAAGGGGATCAACGTCCTGCTGTCGCGCGAGGAGACCTACGCCGAGATCGCACCCGTGCGGCTCGACCGCAACGGCGTGAGCGCCTTCGTGGCCATCATGCGCGGCTGCAACAACTACTGCTCCTACTGCGTGGTGCCCTACACGCGGGGCATCGAACGCAGCCGCGATCCCGAGACGATCCTCGCGGAGGTGCGGTCGCTCTTCGCCAACGGTTACCGCGAGGTGACGCTGCTGGGGCAGAACGTCAACTCCTACCGTGCCGGCGAGGTCGGTTTTCCGGAGCTGATCCGCCGTGTGGCCGACGTCTCGCCGCTGCTGCGCGTGCGCTTCGCCACGTCGCACCCCAAGGACATGAGCGACGCGCTGCTGGAAGCGATGGCGTCGCGTCCCAATATCTGCCGGGCGATCCACCTGCCCGCCCAGTCGGGTTCGACCGGGATGCTGCGCCGCATGAATCGCAAGTATACGCGCGAGTGGTACCTCGATCGCGTGGCGGCCATCCGCCGCTACCTGCCCGACTGCGCCGTGACGACCGACCTGATCGCGGGCTTCTCGGGCGAGACGGAGGAGGAGCACGCCGCCACGCTGTCGCTCATGCGCGAGGTGGGCTACGAATTCGCCTACATGTTCAAATATTCGGAGCGGCCCGGCACGTTCGCCTCGAAGCACCTGCCCGACGACGTGCCCGACGAGGTGAAGACGCGCCGTCTGTCGGAGATCATCGCCTTGCAGAACGAACTGTCGGAGGCGTCGAACCGCCGCGACGTGGGGCGCGAATTCGAGGTGCTGGTGGAGGGGCGTTCCAAGCGCAGCGACGCGCAGCTGTCGGGCCGCACGTCGCAGAACAAGGTCGTGGTCTTCGACCGCGGCGGACACGGCGTGGGCGAGTACGTGCGCGTGCGTATCACGGGCTGCTCGTCGGCCACGCTGTTCGGTGAAGAGATAAAATAACCCTAAGATTATGAGATTCGACGAAATAGATTTCGAAGACGAGGTTCTCGACGGCCTCTACGACATGAATTTCGAGGAGATGACCCCCGTGCAGGAGGCCACCATTCCGGTGATCCTCGAAGGCAGCGACCTGATCGCCTGCGCACAGACCGGAACGGGCAAGACGGCGGCCTACACGCTGCCGTTGCTCAACAAGCTGCTCGTCGAGGGCAACGAGGACAACGTGGTCAAGACGCTCGTGGTGGTTCCCACGCGCGAGCTGGCCATGCAGATCGACACCCAGTTGCAGGGATTCTCCTATTACATGCCCGTCTCGACGACGGTGGTCTACGGCGGCGGCGACGGCCGCGGCTGGGAGCAGCAGAAGCAGGGGATGCTGCGCGGCGCCGACGTGGTGATCGCCACGCCGGGCCGTTTGATCGCCCACTTGCAGAACAGCGGCGTCGACCTGTCGCACGTGAAGTATTTCGTGCTCGACGAGGCCGACCGGATGCTCGACATGGGATTCTTCGACGACATCATGACCATCGTCCGCCGGCTGCCCGCCGAGCGGCAGACGCTGATGTTCTCGGCTACGCTGCCGCCCAAGATCCGCGAGCTGGCCAGGCAGATTCTGCGCAAGCCCGTCGAGATCAATATCGCCGTCTCGAAACCCAACGAGGCGATCGAGCAGGGGGCCTACGTGCTCTACGAAACGCAGAAATTGGGGTTGATAAAGGAGCTTTTCGCCAAACCGCTCGAATCGAAGACGATCATCTTCTCCTCTTCGAAGCTGAAAGTCAAGGAGCTGGCTTTCGCCTTCAAGCGGATGCACCTCAATGCGGCGGCCATGCACTCCGATCTGGATCAGGCCAAGCGCGAGGAGGTGATGCTCGATTTCAAGAACGGCAAGATCGACCTGCTGGTGGCCACCGACATCGTGGCGCGAGGCATCGACATCGAAGATATAGGCATGGTGGTCAACTACGACGTGCCGCACGACCCCGAGGATTATATCCACCGCATCGGCCGTACGGCGCGTGCGAGCGCCACGGGGCGGGCGCTGACCTTCGTCAACGAGAAGGAGCAGGGCAAGTTCCGCCGTATCGAGGAGTTCATGGAGCGCGAAGTGGAGAAGCTCCCGTTGCCGGAGAAGCTCGGTAAGGCCCCCGCGTATGAGCCGTCGGCTTCGGGCGACCGTCGGGGGCGCGGCGGCCGGAAAGGTCGCGGCGAGGCGAAGGGACGCGGCGGCCGCGCCGGCGAACGGCCGAAGGCGGCACCGCGGGAGGCCGTACCGGATTCGGGTGCAGCGTCTCCGGCGATCGCCGGGACGGAGGGTGTCGAAGGGCGCAATACCGAACGCCGCCGTCACCGCGGGGGACATCATCGCCGGCGCGGCCGCAAGCCGGCCGAAGGTGCGCCTGCGGTACAGGGCGGAGGGGATGCCTCCGACAGAGGCGGGAACGCCTGATCGGAGTATGGAAAGCAAAGAAGCCGGTACCTTCGAGGTGCCGGTTTCTTTTTGGCGACGATCTCCCAATTTTACACCGGAGCTCCGCCGAAGCACGACTGCCAAGGCTGGCTTTGCCCCAAGCCCCGCCTCGGCGGGGCCAATCCGGAAATACGTCACAGCCGCGGGCTCTCCGATTCATACGGCAGACCGTAAGAAAATACGGAAATAGGAATGGCGCATGGATCAGCTATCGCTGTTGCCGATCCGCTCGAAATAGCGGTCGAGCAGGCGCGGGATCGCATAGTCCTCCAACTGTTCGTACGGCACGAGCGTCCACCCTCCGGCAGCGGAGGGCCATGCGTCGAGCGCGAGGCGGTGATACGCCGCGTGGAGGGTCTGGTGCGACAGCTGGTGTTTGGGCATACGGATCGTCCGCACCAGCCGGTAGGGAAGCGTGCCGAACATGTCGCGGAAGGGCGGTGCGGCGGCCAGCTCCGTGAAATCCAGCGGGCGGTCGCTCTCGATCGCCGGCAGGTCGTACAATCCCTGCCAAATGTCTCCTTCCGGTCGCCGCCGCAGGGCGATGCGTCCGCCGCATTCCAGATGGAGATAGTTCAGATAGCGCGGGCGAATCCGTGTCCGGCCCGCCTTGACGGGGCGTTCCGCTACGGTTCCGGCTGCCAGCGACAGACATTCGTCCCGCAGCGGGCAGTCGTTGCAGGAGGGGTTGGCGGGCGTGCATTGCAGCGCGCCGAAATCCATGATCGCCTGGTTGTAGCGTGCAGGCCGACGCCGGTCGAGTTGTTCGTCGGCAAGCGCGGCGAACGCTTTGCGGCCCTCGGCGGTGTCGATGGCCAGATCGAGGTCGAAGAGCCGTGACAGCACGCGGTAGACATTGCCGTCGACCACGGCGCACGGCGCGTCGTAGGCGATCGAGCAGACGGCCGCCGCCGTATAGTCGCCCACGCCTTTGAGCGACCGCACGTCGGCATAGGCGGCGGGAAACCGCCCTCCGTAGCGTTCGACGACCTGCCGGGCCGCGGCGTGGAGATTCCGCGCGCGGCTGTAATAGCCCAATCCCTGCCAGAGTTTGAGCACTTCGTCTTCGTCGGCCGCAGCCAGGGCGCCGACGTCGGGAAACCGCGCGACGAAGCGCAGGTAATAGTCCATCCCCTGCGCGATCCGCGTCTGCTGGAGAATGACCTCCGAGAGCCAGATGCGATAGGGGTCGCGTGTCCGACGCCAGGGCAGGTTGCGTCCGTTGACTCCGTACCAGTCGATCAGTTTGTCGGCGATTTCGCTCATCGGAAGACAAAGGTAGTGAAATATTCGGAATCATGCAGTCCGGTATCGCCGTTCCCGTTCCTTCCGATCGATTTATCGCCGGCGTTGTGCGGGAAGTTCGATCGAAATCCGAATATATTGCCTGTCTTTGACTTCGTCTTAGATACTCCGTCTCGGCATAATCAAGCTGACGCTTGTTTCTGCGCCCGACTTTTCGTATCTTTGACTTCGTCGAAGATACTCTCGTTCGGCAATGTTCAAATAAATTTGACATTGCACTCACTTATTCGTATCGTTGGCTGATGCCGAAGATACTCCGTCTCGGCATAATCAAACATGAATGTTTGCTTCTGCACTCGACTTTTCGTATCTTTGTCAACGGCTTGTCTTCGTCGCTTGCGGCGGAGCGGATGCGGAGGATAGAATGCCGCTCCGTTTGACGGGAAAAATCTAAGACGAACGCGCATGAATATTTCAATTGTGGGAACAGGCTACGTCGGACTGGTGTCGGGCGCCTGCTTTGCCGAAATGGGCATCGATGTGACCTGCGTCGATATCGACGAGAAGAAGATCGGGCGTCTGCTGTCGGGCGAGGTTCCGATCTACGAACCGGGGCTCGACGATCTGGTTCGGCGCAACGTCGAAGCGGGACGCCTGCATTTCACCACGGATCTGAGCAGTTGTCTGGATCAGGTGGAGGTCGTCTTCTCGGCCGTCGGTACGCCGCCCGACGAAGACGGATCGGCTGACCTGCGTTATGTGCTGGAAGTGGCCCGCACGTTCGGGCGCAACATCAATAAATACACGATTCTGGTCACCAAGTCGACCGTTCCCGTAGGAACGTCGAAGAAGGTGAAGGCCGTCATTCAGGAGGAGTTGGATAGGCGGGGCGTGCAAATCCCCTTCGAGGTGGCGTCGAACCCCGAATTCCTGAAAGAGGGAGCGGCGATCAAGGATTTCATGTCGCCCGACCGGATCGTCGTCGGTACGGAGTCGGAGCGTGCGCAGCGGCTCTTGTCGAGATTGTACAGACCCTTTCTGGTCAACAATTTCCGAATCTATTTCATGGATATTTCTTCGGCCGAGATGACCAAATATGCAGCCAATGCGATGCTGGCGACGCGAATCTCCTTCATGAACGACATCGCGAATCTCTGCGACAAGGTCGGAGCCGACATCGATATGGTTCGGAAGGGGATCGGAACGGACGCGCGCATCGGCAACAAATTCCTCTATGCCGGTTGCGGGTACGGCGGGTCGTGCTTTCCGAAGGACGTGCGGGCATTGGCACGCACGGGACGGGAGTATGGTTCTCCGATGCGGATCATCGAGGCGGTCGAAGCCGTCAACGAACGGCAGAAGGAGATCGTCGTACGGAAACTTGCGGCCGAGTTGGGCGATCTGCGCGGCAGGACCGTCGCCCTGTGGGGGCTTGCCTTCAAGCCCGAAACCGACGATATGCGCGAAGCGCCCGCCCTGGTGGCGATCGACCGCTTGACACGCGCCGGCGCTGCGGTGAGAGTCTACGATCCGGCGGCGATGGACGAATGCCGCCGCAGGGTAGGGGATGCCGTCGTCTATTGCAGCGATATGTATGAAGCGGTCGTCGATGCCGATGCGCTGGTGCTGCTGACCGAATGGAAACAGTTCCGTCTCCCTTCGTGGACGGTGATTCGAAAGGTCATGGCCAATCCGCTGGTGATCGACGGGCGCAATATCTACGACAAGGCCGAATTGGTCGCCGAAGGATTTACCTACAAGGCCATCGGGAAATAACGGCTCCGCCATGCGGCCGGCGGAGGATTTGCAACGGACGGCAGGAGGAAATTTAATGATACGCTTTTAGGACGATGAAGGATCGTGCACGCATGGATTTGTTCGCTTTGTTGCGGGCCGGGGTACGTTCCGGCGACACTCCGGACATCGGCGGATTGACGGACGACCGGTGGCGGGAGTTGTACACCGCAGCCTCATCGCAGGGGGTGTCGGCCCTCGTCTGGGACGGGATTCGCCGGTTGCCGCCGGAGTCGCAGCCGTCGAGGGAGCTTCGGTTGCGTTGGGCCTACAACGTCGAGCGGATCGAACGCCGGTACGGGCAGCAGCGTCGCCGGGCAGCGGAACTGGCTGCGGCCTACGCCGAAGCGGGAATTCGTACCGTCGTGTTGAAAGGGCTCGCCGTCAGCCGGTTGTACCCTGTTCCGGAACATCGGCCCTGCGGCGATCTGGATTGTTTCCTTTGCGGCGATTACGAGCGCGGCAATCGGGTGGCCGAACAGGTCGGGGCCGAGGTGAAACGCGATTTCTACAAACACTCCCATATCGTATTCCGCGGGCTGACGGTCGAAAACCACCGGTTCTGTACGGCGGTTCGCGGAAGCCGTCGGGCGAAGCGGTTCGAGCGGCATCTTCAACGATTGCTTGCGGAGGGACCGTTGTCCTGCATACCGGAAACGGCGCTGCTCGTCCCTCCGCCCGATTTCAATGCCCTTTTTCTGGTCAAACACGCCTTGTCGCATTTCCTGACTGAGGGCATTTCCCTGCGGCATCTGTGCGATTGGGCGGTCTTTATCGACCGCGAAGGCGACGCGGTCGACTGGACGGCGTTCCGGAAGGTCGCGGCCGAAGATCGCCTGCTGCGTTTCGCGGAGATCCTCTCCGACCTCTCCGTCCGGTATCTGGGCGTCGCGCGGAATCCGCTGCCGGCCGGCGTGCAGGCGCTCGCCGACCGGGTATTGGACAATATCCTCTACGAGCGCCGGCACCTGAACGATTCGCCGGGCGGCGCATGGACGAAGCGGATGCGTCTGATCGGCAATCTGGCGCGCGACCGCTGGAAATACGGGGAGGTGTACGGGCGAAGCTTCCTGCTCGAAGGTCTCCGGCTGTCGGTCGGATACCTTTTCGATCGCAATCCTGAATTATAGCGTCGCCGGCTGGATGTCTCCGGAGAACGGCGAGGCGTGGAAAGGATCCGTCCGTTTTTAACGGGCGGTCCTTTTTTTGAGTCCGGATGCAGACCGGTCGCGTGCCTCTTCGTCCCTGTCGCCGGAAAACCGGCACACTCCTTGCTTTTTATGCCGGACGATAAACGGGTCGGTGGATGAGAAGTGTCAAGGAACAATACTGGCGTTATTCGCTCTTCGTCATCATTCTGGTATTGGGTGTGGTTATCTTCGCCGAACTGACGCCCTATATCGGCGGGCTGCTCGGCGCCATGACGATCTATGTGCTGCTCCGGCGGCAGATGCGCTATCTGACGGTTCGCCGCCGGTGGCGGCGCAGTCTGGCGGCGTCGGTGCTGCTGGTCGAAGCCATCGTCTGCTTCCTGATTCCGTTGAGCGGTATCGTGTGGATGTTCGTCGACAAGGTACAGGATTTCACGCTCGACCCCCAATCGCTGATCTCCTCGATCCGTCATGTCTCCGAACAGATCCGCCTGCGGATCGGTTACGATCTGTTGCAGGACAGCAACATCTCGTCGATGGTGGCCGTGATCACCCGATTCGGGCAGGCGTTTCTGCAAGGTATTTTCAGTTTCGGGGTCAATATCGTCATGCTGTTGTTCGTGCTCTATTTCATGCTGATCGGCGGTACCCGCATGGAGAATTATTGCCGGGCCATGCTTCCGTTCAATGCCACCGTCGCACGCAACGTGACGAACGAAATCTATATGATCGTCCGCTCGAATGCGATCGGCATTCCGCTGATCGCCGTGGTGCAGGGGTCGATCGCCTATGCGGGTTACCTCGTCTGCGGCGTTCCCAGCGCGTTGTTCTGGGGAGTCGTCACCTGCTTCGCCACCATTCTGCCCGTCGTCGGCACGGCGCTCGTCTGGGTTCCGCTCGCGGCTTATCTCGCGGTGGAGGGAAGTTGGGGCGCCGCCGTCGGGCTGATGGCCTACGGCGTGCTCGTCGTTACGCAGTCGGACAATGTGATCCGGTTCATTTTACAGAAGAGAATGGCCGACACGCATCCGCTCGTGACGATTCTCGGCGTGCTCATCGGCCTGCCGCTTTTCGGGTTCATGGGCGTTATCTTCGGCCCGCTGCTGCTGGCGATGTTCGTCTTCTTCGTCCATATCTTCAAGCGCAAATACCTCGACGGCGCGGAGACCGCGCGTCTGTTCGTTCCCGACAGGTAGCTCGCCCCGCAAACGGAATCGGGAGCCGACATTCGGCTCCCGATTCCGTTGTAAATGCATCCGAAAGCTTTATTCGCGGATGCAGCGCACCGAGTAGGCGTCGGCGCGGGCACCTCCGCCGGCGGGCGAGGTGGTAATCATCTCGTTGCCGGCCGTGTCCTTGATCTGGAACGAGAGCACCGAGTAGGCCCCGCCCTGGAACATGTCGCCGGGGTAGGGTGCGTTGCCCCAATAGGAACCCCACAAGCCGCTCATGCTGCCCATCAGCATGGCGTAGGAGCCGTCGAAGCGCGCCGCTGCGGGGAAGTAGGAAGATGCGCTGTCGCTCAGATTGAAAGTCCAGCCGTAGTCGTAGTCGGCGAGCGATTTCGCACCGTCGCCGCTGATGTCGGCGATATCGAAATCGTCGATCACCCAAGCGTAGCCGCCCGATGCGGTGAAGTTGCGGAATACGTCGGCAGGCGGAACGCGCCATCCGACGGGACACGGGTCGTAGAAGGATTTGGCCCCCTTGTTGAGGAAGTCGTTCGTCTCGTTGCGTTCAGCGCCTTTGGGATTGCCCCACAGGGCGTCGTTGCTCATGTCGGCCTGCAACCAGTCGCGCGAGGTGTTGAATTGTGCATAGTTGGAGAGGCAGACCGTCGGATTGGCGATGGCGAAGGCGAGATTGTTGTCCGCTGTGCTCGACTGCGACGAGTTGGTGATTTTGATTTCGTTGTTGTCGCCGTCGTAGATCGGCGCACCGACGGTGGCGGTCGTTCCGGTCAGCGTCGGTGCTGCGGGAAACGGATCTTTGCGGCCCCACTGGTAGAGCAGTCCGTAACTGCCGACGTCGCCTGGGGTGTTGTGCATCGCGCCGAGGTTCATGTTCATCACCTCGTATCCGGTTTTCGAATTCAGCCCCGCGACTTCGGCTTCGGGATACCAGATGTGCCAGCTCCACAGGATCGCTCCGTCCTTGACGGCGATCACGGCGTTGCCCGGTCCGGCGATCTTGAAGCTGATCCGGCCGTCGGCCAGCGTTACGCCCGATATCAGACCGGGTGCGCTCTGCCAGACGACTGCGGCGCTCGTGCCCGCGATGGCCGTGGGCGCATCGAGCCCCTCGGTCGTGGCGCCGTTGCCGCGCACGGTCGCGTCGAAACTGTAATTGCCGGCGGCGGTGATGAGGTAGCAGTTCGAAGTACCTTCCCGGCTCAGGTCGGTGTACTTTTCCTTGCCCGCTTCCTGCGATACCTGCAATTCGCGGCTGACGGAGCGTTCGCCCGATGTCGCGGTTACGGTCACGGTGGCGGCCGGCATCGCTTCCGGCGTCTCGTTCTCTACGGCCGATACCGTGAATTTACCTGCGGAGACCGCGACATTGCACCACTTCTGGTCGGAAACGGCGTTCCAGCTCTCCATGTTGGTCGTGACGGTGATCTCGACGCTTCCGCCTTCTGCCGGAAATACGATCGGGGCATCGGGCGCCAGCGTCAGTTCGGGATCGGGAAGTTGTTCGGGGGTGTCGTTGTCGGAGCATCCCGTCAGACATACGCTCAGTGCGCATATCGCCAACAGTAAAAATTTCTTCATACGCTTTTCGTTTTTGAGTTAGACACTATGTTCCCTCTCCGTTTTGTCGTCGGACAAACGGTCGAATCATTTCTGTTGCATGATCGGACGGGCAGCCGCCCTAACTAACCTTGGGGATAAAGATAGGGCGTTTCGTGCGAAAAAACAAGCGTTCGGATCGTTTTTTCGCTTTTCCCCGTGTCGTTGTGCGTTGATGCGACGGAAGTTGCGGCAGCGGCAAATCCCGTCTTTTGGCAGGAGGACGGTTCGTGTATGTCGGGAAACGGATTTCTCCGGCTGTTGTTTCGCCCGGAAATACGACGGCATGGGGACGTCGGAAAAAAGCCTCCCTTTGTCACCCGTGTCGCCAGCCGAGCGCACCCGCTTGCGGGGTGCCGAGGCGCCGCAACGGAAGCCGCGCGCAGCGCCGGCAAAGGCAGGTTCGGAGGGAATGTCGAAACGAGGATTTCTCCGGCTGTTACTTCGCCCGGAAATACAACTGCATGGGGACGCCGGAGAAATCCCACTGCTCGCGGATCTTGTTCTCCAAGAAGCGGCGGTAAGGCTCCTTGATATACTGCGGCAGGTTGACGAAGAAGGCGAACTGCGGCGTGGGCGTAGGCAGCTGCATGGCGTATTTGATACGGATGTATTTGCCTTTGGTCGAGGGCGGCGGCGTCTCCTCGATCACGGGCAGGATGTAGTCGTTGAACTCCGAGGTGGGGATACGGCGCTTGCGCGACTGGAAGACGCGCACGGCCGTCTGCAACACTTCCAGAATACGCTGTTTGTTCAGCACCGAAGTGAAGATGATCGGAATGTCGTTGAACGGGGCCAGTTTCTTCATCAGGAACTCGCGCCACTCCTTCATCGTGTTGTTCCCCTTCTCGATCAGGTCCCATTTGTTGACGACGATCACGCAGCCCTTGCGGTTGCGCACGATCAGGTTGTGGATGTTCAGGTCCTGCGATTCGAGTCCCTGCTCGGCGTCGAGCATCAGGACGCAGACATCGGAGTTCTCGATGGCGCGGATCGACCGCATGACGGAGTAGAATTCGAGGTCTTCGGTCACCTTGCCCTTCTTGCGCATACCGGCCGTGTCGACCAAGTAGAAGTCCATGCCGAATTTGTTGTAGCGCGTGTGGATCGAGTCGCGCGTGGTGCCGGCCACAGGAGTCACGATATTGCGTTCGACGCCCAGCAGGGCGTTGGTGAGCGACGATTTTCCCACATTGGGGCGGCCGACGATGGTGATGCGCGGCAGATCGTCCTCGTACTGCGCCGAAGTTTCGGCGGGCAGCGCCTCCAGGATGGCGTCCATCAGGTCGCCCGTGCCGCTTCCCGACATCGACGAGATGCAGTAGGGGTCGCCCAGCCCGAGCTTGTAGAACTCGTGCGAGGAGTAGATCTGATCGTAGTTGTCGACTTTGTTGCAGACCAGGATGACCTTCTTCGTGGTGCGGCGCAGGATGTCGGCCATGAGCGTGTCGAGGTCGGTGATGCCCGTCGACACCTCCACCAGAAAGAGGATTACGTCCGCCTCGTCGATGGCGAGCATCACCTGCCGGCGGATGTCGTCTTCGAAAATATCGTCCGAATTGACCGTATAACCGCCCGTGTCGATCACGGAAAACTCCTTGCCGTTCCAATCGGTTTTGCCGTAATGGCGGTCGCGGGTCGTGCCGGCCGTGGAGTCCACGATGGCCTGACGTTGTCCCACCAGACGGTTGAAGAGTGTGCTTTTGCCCACGTTGGGGCGACCGACTATCGCTACCAAACTCATAACGTTGAAGAATTTATCCAAAGGTTGCACAGCATTGCGGGGCATATTCCGTGCCGCATGGCGCGTGCATTTTTTCAAGCGGCAAAGGTACGATAATTCGATGAGGTATGAAAGTTTCGGAAGATTTTTCACGCTTATTTACGAAAAATCCCTATATTTGGCACTATATATACTTCGCCATGACGTTCGGTCGCGGGGATTGCGCCTGCGACGCGGAACGTCTGCGATAAGTGGAAATTCTTTTTTGTGACGATAATGAACAGACGCATTCTCACGGCGATCGCCCTGTTGCTGACGGCCTTTCCGGCCGCGGCGGCCGGGCCCCGGCTGGGCCTGCAAGCGCGGGCCGGTCTCAATGTCGCCGACTTCTCCGCATCGGCCGAGGGGTTGAATCTCTCGACCCGGCTGGGATTCCATGCGGCCGTGGCCGTGCCGCTTTCGTTCGGCGCCATCGGCGTACAGCCCGAACTGATGTACATGCGCAATACGTTGAAGGTGAACGGCCAGAAGGTCAAGATGTCCAATGTCGAACTGCCCGTGCTCTTCACGTTGCGCCTGCTGGGGCCCCTGAGCGTGTTCGTGGGCCCCGCGTTCGCGCTTTCGGACAGCAGTTACTACCGCATCGACGGCGAACGCCGCGAGTTCGGCAATGCGAAACCGACGCTCACCTACATGGCCGGTGCCGCCGTGCGGCTGAACCATCTGGTGCTCGACTGCCGTTTCAACGGTGCCTTCAACAAGACCGAAAACTATTTCGAGGGGGTCTATCCCCGCATCAAGTCCTACCAGCTGCTTTTCAGCGTAGGCTACGCATTCTGACGATGGGGGAGGAGATCAGCAAGGAGATCGCCGTCGACGGCGTCGACGTGCGCGAATTGTACGGTGCGCAGAATGTCTATCTCGAACAGATCCGGGCGCTGCATCCGGCGCTTAAAATCGTAGCGCGCGGTTCGTCGCTCAAAGTGCTGGGCGCCAAGAGCGCGGCCGAGCGTTTCGAACGCCGCATGCAGGGATTGATCGACTATTACCTCAAATACGGCCATATCTCGCGCGAGGTGGTGGCGCAGGCGTTCGCCGCGTCGGGCCTTGCGGCGGACGAGGCTCCGGCCGATCAGGACGTGATCGTCTACGGCAACAACGGCACGGTGGTGCGGGCGCGCACGGTCAACCAGCAGCGGCTGGTGCGGCTGTACGACGCCGACGACCTGCTTTTCGCCGTCGGGCCGGCCGGTTCGGGCAAGACCTATACGGCCATTGCGCTGGCCGTGCGTGCGTTGCGCGAGAAGGTGGTGCGGCGGGTGATCCTCACGCGGCCGGCCGTCGAGGCGGGCGAGAAGCTGGGCTTCCTGCCCGGCGACATGAAGGAGAAGCTCGACCCTTACCTGCAACCGCTCTACGACGCGCTCAACGACATGATTCCGCCCGCCAGGTTGCAGAAGTTCATGGAGGAGGGGACGATCCAGATCGCACCGCTGGCCTACATGCGCGGCCGGACGCTCGACAACGCCTTCGTCATTCTGGACGAGGCGCAGAATACCACGCTGCCGCAGATCAAGATGTTTCTCACGCGCATGGGGCGCAATGCCAAGTTCATCGTCACGGGCGACGTGACGCAGATCGACCTGCCGCGCCGGAGCGACAGCGGCCTTACGCGCGCCATCGGGATTCTGCGTGACGTGAAGGGGATCGGCGTCGTCGAATTCGACCGCCGCGACATCGTGCGGCACGAGCTGGTCAAACACATCGTCGAGGCTTTCGACCGCCACGGCGAGTCGGAGGCGCCGCCCGTTCGGACAGATCGTAAATCTTAAAACAAATATCCGATTATGAATACCGATTTAACCTCTTTGAAACCCGCACTCGTGTGGAAGCACTTCGCGGCGATGACGCAGATTCCGCGTCCGTCGTTCCATGAGGAGAAGATCCGCCGCTACGTGCTGGATGTGGCCCGCTCGCTGGGGTTGGAGTGCCGCGAGGATGCGGCGCACAACGTCTACGTGCGCAAACCCGCCTCGAAGGGCATGGAGAACCGTGCGGGGGTGATCCTGCAAGCGCATCTCGACATGGTGCCGCAGAAGAACAACGACAAGAAGTTCGACTTCCTGAAAGACCCGATCCGCGCCTACGTCGACGGCGACTGGGTGACGGCCGACGGTACGACGCTGGGGGCCGACAACGGTATCGGCGCGGCGGCGATTCTGGCCGTGTTGGAGGACGATACGTTGGAGCACGGTCCGCTGGAAGCGCTCTTTACCGCCACCGAGGAGACCGGCATGGCCGGTGCGTTCGGGCTGAAAAAGGGGTTGCTCAAAGGCGACATCCTGCTCAACCTCGACTCGGAGACCGAGGGCGAACTCTATGTCGGCTGCGCGGGCGGTCTGGATGCCAACATCCGCTTCCGCTCCGTGCCCGAACCGACTCCCGCACGCAACTATACGGCGGCGACCGTCGCGGTCAAGGGGTTGAAGGGCGGCCATTCGGGCATCCAGATCGTCTGCCAGCGTGCCAATGCCAACAAACTGCTCTTCCGCCTGCTGCGCCGCTGGACGGCCGCGCACGACCTGCTGCTCTGTTCGGTCGACGGCGGCGGTCTGCGCAACGCCATTCCGCGCGAGGCGACGGCCATGGTGCTGGTGCGCAGCAAGGAGTTCGAGGCGTTCCGGAAGGAGGTGCGTGCTTTCGAAAAACTCATGCGGGCCGAGTTCGCCGGCGTCGAGGAGGGGATTTCGATCAAAGCGGAGGCGTGCGAGCGTCCCGCCGAGATGATCTCCCGGGAGGTGCAGGACAAGCTGATCCGTGCCGTCGCGGCCTGTCCCGACGGTTTGCAGCGCATGTCGCCGGCGATGCCGGGGCTGGTGCAGACCTCGACCAATCTGGCGCGTGTCGTTTCGGACGGCCGCAGCGTGCAGCTGCAATGCCTGCTGCGCAGTTCGGTCAATTCCGAGAAGGAGGCGCTGGGCGACGCGATCGCCGCGGTGTTCGAACTGGCGGGCGCCAAGGTGGAGCTGACGGGCAGCTACGACGGCTGGAATCCCGACATGGACTCCCCGATCCTCAAAGCGATGACCGCCTCCTACGAGGCGCTCTACGGCAGCCGGCCGGCCGTCATGGCGATCCATGCGGGGTTGGAGTGCGGCGTGATCGGCGGCACCTATCCCAAATTGGACATGATCTCGTTCGGCCCCACGATCTGCTATCCCCATTCGCCCGACGAGCGGGTGGAGATCGCCTCGGTGGGCAAGTTCTATGAATTCCTGCTTCACACGTTGAAGCACATTCCCGTCCGGTAGCCGTGGTCGCTTCGTCGCCTCACGTCGAAGAGCATCAGTGGTTCGCCATCGTCAATCCCGTGGCCGGCAACGGCCGCGGGCTGGACGAGTTTCCGCGCATCTCGAAACTGCTGCGCGAGCAGCAGATCCACTGCGAGGCGGTGTTCAGCGAACACAAGTTCCACGCCGTCGAACTGACGGTCGAAGCCGTGCGGCGCGGCTACCGCCGCATCATCGCCGTCGGCGGCGACGGTACGCTGCACGAGGTGGTCAACGGGCTGTTCATCCAGCAGGTGGTGCCTCCGTCGGAGGTGCTGCTGGCGGTGATCGCCGTCGGGTCGGGCAACGACTGGATCCGCATGTTCGGTATTCCGCAGAACTGCGCCGACGCCATTCGCGCCATCCGCGAGGAGCATTCGTTCTTGCAGGACGTGGGCGTCGTATCGTACGAGGAGGCGAAATACCGCCAGAGCCGCTACATGGTCAACGTGGCGGGCGCAGGCTACGAAGCGCAGGTCGTGCGGTGCTTCAACCACCTCAAAAAGAAGGGGCATCGCGGCCGCTGGCTCTACACGTGGTCGGTCATCCGCTCCTTCTTCCGCTACAAACCCACGGGCACGAAGGTATGGGTCGACGGCAAACGGGTCTACAACGACCTGCTGCTCAGTATCGCGCTCGGTGTGGGCAAGTACAACGGCGGCGGTATCCAGCAATTGCCCGACGCCGTGGCCGACGACGGCATGTTCGACATCTCGCTGGTGCGCCCCATTCACTTCTGGCACATCATCTTCCGCTTCCACAAACTCTTCAACGGCAAGATCTACGAGATCCGCCACATCCTGCGCGAGCGGGGCGGTACGATCTGCATCGAGTCCTCGCCCGAAATCGAGGTCGAGCTCGACGGCGAACTGCTGGGGCATACGCCGCTCGAATTCACGATGCTGCGGCGCGCCATCCGCGTCGTGGTGTCGCGGGAGTTCCTCGAATCCATGGAGTAGCGGATGTCTCGTAAAACGGATACGGGCGACCTTCGAGGCCGCCCGTATCCGCATGAAGCCGCTATGTCCGGCGTCAGTTCGTTTCGATGACTTCGACCTCGGTGATCTCCCAGTCGAACAGATCGTTGGCGCATTGTCCTTCCAGTCGCTGCATGGTCGAGGTGTTGACCGTGTCGGCCATCACGGCGTTGACGAACTGGTCCAGCGTGACGAAGGTGCTGTTCACCTTGCCGGCCAGGCAGTTGTAGAAGGCGTGCAGCTGGTCGTGATCCAATCCTGCCGGAAGCATCTTCCGGGCCACGAGCTGCTCGTAGGGGAAGATGTGGCGCATGTTGCGGGCATCGGCCTGCAACTCCTCGACGACGGTCTCGACGATCACCAGCTGTACGGTGTCCTCCACGCCGGGCATCGTGACGAAGGTCGCATAAACGGGGTAGTCGCCTTCGAGGGCGGTGGCTACGTCGTCCGAGAAGAGGATGAACTCCGCATCGGTCAGGTCGTTGAGGTAGGCCATCTGGCGGTAGTCGCGCAGCATTTCGCGCATCTCCTTGCGCTGCTCGCGGTTCCACTTGCGTTGCTCGGAACAACCGAATCCGGCTGCAAGGATCAGCATTACCGGCAGATAGAGTAGGATTTTTTTCATGACGATTGAATTTTTTACGTTACGACGCGTAAAATCGCAACAGTTGTGCCAAAAAGAGTTATCTTCGCTTCTGCGTAAAAACTTGCGATCATGGATATTCTCGAATACCGCGATTATTGCCTTTCGCTGCCTTTCGTGGAGGAGAGCACGCCCTTCGACGAGACGACGCTCGTCTTCAAGGTCGGCGGACGCATGTTCACCTACGCCGGAATGGAGGATTTCCGGCGCCTGGCCGTCAAGTGCGATCCCGACGAAGCCGTCGGGCTGCGCGAGCGCTACGAGGGGGTCGAGGCGGCGTGGCACGGCAACAAACGCCACTGGAACGACCTCTACGTCGACCGCGATCTGAGCGACGCTTTCGTGCGCGAACAGATCCGCCGCTCCTACATGCTCGTCCTGCGGCATAACGTCACGCCCCGCACGCTGCGCGACGAGATGCTGGCGCATGTCGCCCGTCACGGCCTTCCCGAATAACCGGATATGGATTTCAACCGCTATATCGCGACCGGCGAGTTCGCCGCACTGGCAGATTGGTTCCGCAGCGACGGAGAGGTCGTGCATTATGCTGCGGGCGATCGTTTCGCGAGACAGGGATGCCGCAATCGCCATTGCGGAGTGGTCGGACGGGGCGCTTTCCGCTATGTGCACCTCGCCCGTTCGGGCGAGCGTCACGTGGTGGGGTATGCCTTTGCCGGAGAGTTCGTGGGCGATTACGTCGCGATGTGCGGCGATCGGCCGTCGCAGGTGAGCATCGAAGCGATGTGCGACTGCACGGTGTGGCGTGCGGACGACGATCGGCTCGAAGCTTTTTATCGGGCCGGTCCGGCGTGCGAACGGCTGGCGCGCCGGCTGGCCGAACGTCTGACCTGCGAACTTTACGAACGGATGTTGCAGCTTTATGCCTGTACGCCGCAGGAGCGTTACGAGACGCTGTTGCAGCGTTGTCCGGAGCTGCTGAACATCGTTGCGTTGAAGGAGCTGGCCTCCTATCTGCGCGTACGGCCCGAAACGCTGAGTCGCATTCGCGGCCGCGTGCGGTGAGAAATTGATTCGGATCAAGCGTTTTTTCTCTTCGGATAGCTACTTTCGTCTCGATGAAAAGAGCGATCGTTATCGGCGCCACGTCGGGAATCGGACGCGGCCTGGCCGAAGAATTGGCGGCGCGGGGCTACCGCGTCGGACTCGTGGGGCGAAGGGAGGCGCTGTTGCGCGAAATCGCGGCGGCCGATCCGGCGGCGTACAGCTGTGCCGTCGCCGACGTTACGCAGCCGGATGCAGCGCTCGCTGCATTGGACGGTTTGGTCGCGGTGTTGGGCGGTTTGGAGTTGTGCATCGTCGCGGCCGGTACGGGAGACCTGAATTCCGATCTCGACTTTGCGGTCGAGGCGTCGGCGATCCGTACCAATGTCTTGGGCTGGACGGCGGTCGTCGACTGGGCTTGCCGGTTGTTCGAGCGGAAGCGCGGCGGCCATCTGGTCGTCATCTCGTCGGTGGGAGGATTGCGCGGCAGCGGTGCCGCTCCGGCTTACAACGCCTCGAAAGCCTATCAGATCAACTACGCCGAGGGGTTGCGCCAGCGGGTCGCGAAGAGCGGACTGCCGGTCACGATCACCGACATACGGCCGGGGCTGGTCGATACGGCGATGGCCAAAGGCGAGGGGTTGTTCTGGGTGCAGCCGGTGGCGAAGACCGTCCGGCAGATTCTGCGTGCCGTCGAGAGGCGGTGTCACGTGGCTGTCGTCACGCGGCGCTGGCGCATCGCGGCGTGGCTGTTGCGGCATTTGCCCGAAAGCCTCTATCTGAAGATGTAGAAGGGAAAGTCGGGTACGGAGCGCTCCTCCCGATCGCGGAACGGTTTGCGGCGGGGCATGGCGGAAAGAGACGAAAGAGGGGCGTTCTACCGAACGCCCCTCTTTCGTCATTGCCCGATCCGCCTGAGCCAGCGCCGGTAGCCCGCGACGGCCAGCGCGGAGTAGAGCAGATACAATCCCGCCGTGAGGGGAATATCTTTGTAGAGATAGAGCCCCACCGTCACGACGTCCACGGCCAGCCACACGAGCCATTGCTCGACGTATTTGCGCGAAAGCATCCAGTAGGCCATGATGCAGAGCGCCGTGGTGAGGCTGTCCCAGAACGGAACGGTGCTGTCCGTGAAACGCACGAGCAACAGGTAGAGCAGCGCGTGGATCGCCGCATAGGCGGCGGCCATGCGGAACCACATGCGGGCCGGCGTGCGGGCGATGCGGCCGGTCTCGCGTTCGGCAGGCTTCGGCTTTTTCGCCCAGACGCAGAGTCCGTACAATCCGGCCAGGATGTAGTAGACCTGCATCGCGCAGTCGGCGTAGAGTCCCGATTTATAGTAGAGCGCGCCGTGCACCAGCGGCATGACGAGCCCCACGATCCAGAGCCGGATGTCGGCGCGGTATTCCAGCCAGAGGTAGAGCAGGCCGAGCACGACGCCCGCGAGTTGCAGCGCGAGTTTCCAGTCCATCCGCTCAGAACTTTACGGTCACGTTGGCCAGCACGTTCAGCGGCGCCTGCGGGAAGTAGAGGGCCGTATGCTGCGAGGGAGAATCGCGGAACCAGGTGCTGTATCCGTAGCCGTTGTTCTCGTATTCGGCGTTGAAAAGGTTGTTGACCTGCAAGCCCAGTCGGATGCGCCGGGCGTTTCGCGTGCGGAAAGAGTACGACAGGTTGAGGTTCGTCACGCAGTAGGCGTCGAGCGACAGCGCGTCGTTCTCGTTGTTCGCGAAGTACTGCTCGCCGACGTACTGCGTGTGGAAAGCCGCTTCGAATCCGCCGTAGTGGAAGTCGAGAATGAGGTTGGCGATCGTTTCGGGCGAGTAGGCGAGTTTCGTGGTGCCCAGCGCTACCGGCCCGTCGCTGATGACGTTCCAGTCCTCGTCGTTGTCGTAGACGGTGCGTAGTTCGGTGTAGTTCTCGATGCGGTTCTGCGAGAAGGTGGCGTTGGCCGATGCGGTGAACCATCCGGTGACCTTCCACGACGCCGACAGTTCGACGCCGCGGCGGTAGCTGTCGTCGACGTTGTCGTTGAGCGCATCGTAGCCGTCGTTGATCCGGCCCATCGGCACGAGCTGGTCCTTGTATTTCATGTAGTAGAGGTTCACGCCCAGCGAAAGCCGGGGAGCGGTGTAGGTGTATCCCAACTCCCAGTCGTAGAGCTTCTCCGACGAGGGGTAGGTGTAGTCGGCCGTGAACATGTAGCGGTCGGTGAAATCGCCGCGGGTCGGCTCCTTCTGTGCCACGGCGAACGAGAAGAAGAAGCTGTTGCGCTCGCCGAGACGGTAGCTCACGCCGGCGCGCGGGTTGAAGAAGTGGTAGGTCTTATCCACGTCGATAGGCTGCATCGGCATCCCCTCCTGACCGATGTAGTTGTCGTTGGTTCCCCACGCTTCGTAACGGACGTAACGGTACTGGATGTCGGCGAAGAGCCGCAGCCCGTGCGCCGCCTGCCAGTTGGCGCGTGCGAAGAGGTTGGCGTCCTGCTTGTCGACGTCGTTGTCGTACCAGCGGCCGCCGATCGCCCCGGCATCCATGCCGTCCACCCAGTCCAGCTCGCCCCAGTGCGGGCAGGTGTAGTAGCTCCACGAACCGCCGAAGTTGAGGTCGAGCGCACGCGAGGTGTAGGAGGCCGAGGCGTTGAGCCCGCCCAGGTGGTTGCGCATGATCTTCTCGCGGATCAGGTCGGCCTCCTGGATTTCGGTGTCGAGATTGACGTATTCCGCCAGTTCCGCGTCGTCCTTGTACTGCTTGTAGTAGCCGTAGCCGTAGGTGTAGAAGGCCGTGGCGTTGAGCGCCCAACGGTCGTTGAAGCGGTGGTTCAGGATGAGCTGGTTGTTGATTTGCAGATAGTTGTCCGTTTGGTCGTCGTAATAGCCGACGTGCGATCCGTCGGCCAGTACGTGCGGGCCGGCCGAGGTCTGGTACTGGCCGCTGTCGTGGTAGCGGCGGCCGTAGCGCTCCATGTCCTCCATCGTGACGCCGTTGTAGGTGAGGTAGGTTTTGGCCTTGCCGCCGAACGAGAGGAGTTTGACCATCGTCCGTCCGTTGTAGTAGCCGCCCTGGAACAGATAGGATTTCAGATCCGTGGCGCCGCGGTCGATGTAACCGTCCGAGCCGATGTGCGTCAGCCGTGCGTCGACGGCCCAGTGGCCGCCCAGCAGCCCCGACGAAATGCCGACGGCCTGCTTGTTGGTGTTGTACGATCCGTAGCTGAGCGAGGCTTCGCCCGAAAATTCGGTCGAGAGCGCTCCGGTGGTCATGTTGACCGCGCCGCCGAAAGCGCCCGTGCCGTTGGTCGAGAGGCCTGCGCCGCGCTGCACCTGCATCGTTCCTACGGCCGAGATCAGGTCGGGCGTGTCGTACCAGTACATCGAGTGCGAGTCGGGATTGTTCATCGCCACGCCGTTGATCGTGACGTTGAGGCGCGTGGCGTCCGTGCCGCGCAGGCGGATCGACGTGCCGCCGATGCCGATACCCGTTTCGTTGGTGGCGATCATCGAGGGGGTGAGCGCCAGCACGGTCGGAATATCCGTGCCGTAGCTGTTGCGGGCGATCGCGTCGTGCGAAAGATCGGTGTAGGCCACCGGCGTGCGGGGCGTGGCGCGCGTGGCGGTGACTTCGATCTGTTGGAGGCGGTACATGCGTACCGAATCGCTCTCCTGCGCGTGGGCGGCCACTGCGGCGACGCCCGTCAGAATGGGTAGTAAAAACCTTTTCATCGAACCTTTAATTTGAGGTTAAAGAACTGAAAAGGGGTATGCGGTGTTGATTATGCGTCCCGGTCTCGGCATTACCCGTATCCGGTTCAATGGGTATAATCTCAGCCTGGAAAGTAAGGCACCCCTTTGTGAATATCGGGGGCGAAGATAGTGTTTTTCGGCGAGAACGGAAAGGAAAAATGCGGATCTTTTCGCCTGACCACGGTAAAAACGCTCGTGCGAGGCCCTTCCTCCCTGCGTTTGCCGGCGGCGGTCGGCCCGACGCGGTTCGCGCCGGACGATGCCGGATCGGGGGGGGGAAGATTGCGGATAAGCATAAAAAAAACACGCGGCAGGGAATACGATTTCCTGCCGCGCGTGCCTGCGGTCGCCGCCGTCAGTTCTCGAACCACATCTTGGTCCAGACGCCGTCGACGTGCGGAACGTTGTCGTTGACGCTGCCCTCACGTTCGGGGTAGGGCCAGCGGTGCATGATGCCGGGGTAGAAGTTGCGGATCGACGCCGGAACTTCCAGGGCGGGATACCCCGTGCGGCGCTGGTTCGACCACGCTTCGAGCGGACGCATCATCATCTCGATGCGCTGCTGCGAAGCGATCGCTTCGAGCGCCTTGTCGTCGCCGCCGAGCGTCGAGAGCGACGGCACGCCGGCTGCGAACGAAGCGGCCGTGGCGGCGGCTACGCCGTTGTAGACGCACGACGCCTCGATACCCTTGCGGTAGGCCGCGTCGGCCTGCGCCAGATCCTTCGCTACGCCCAGACCGCGGACGTAGGCCTCGGCCACGTAGAACATGGTTTCGGCATAGGAGCAGATCACGTCGGGGTAGTCGGCGCGCAGCAGGTTATTCTTCTGGAAGACCGCCTCCGTACACAGCGACGGTTTCTCGCTGATCTCCTTGTCGGTGACGACCGAACCCTTCTCCGACGCTTCCAGCGAGATGTACTCGCCGTCGGCGTTGGCGCGGAAGTAGATCGGGATACGCGGGTCGTCGAGCGCCTTCATCGGATCGAGTACCGTCGGGTTGGCGAAGAAGCAGTATTCGTAGTAGTCGGGATACTGCACGGTGAGCTGGTAGTTGGGGTTCTGGTTGCCCGGCGTCGTGTAGAAGGGGAAGACGAAGTCGTCGGCCGAGGAGTTCATCAGTTCGCCTCCGTCGATAATGGCCTTGATTTCGTCGCCTACGTCCTCCTTGTTGGCCAGGTACATGTAGAACTTCAATTTGAGCGAGTTGCCCAGCCGGCGCCATTTGGCCATGTCGCCGGTGTAGTAGATGTCGTACTTGTCGATCCGTTTGCTGTTCGATTCGTCTATCCCGTCCAGCGCCTCGTCCAGCAGGCCGATGACCGAATAGAAGACGTCCTTCTGCGTGTCGAATTTCGGCGTCTGCGTCCCTTCGATGTTCCATGCCTCGGAATAGGGGATGTCTCCGTAGAGCATCGACGACTCCCAGACGGTGTTGGCCAGCAGAATCTTGCATTGGGCTACGGAGTTGCTGTCGTTTTCGCCCGTGGCGAATTCGATGGCTTTGAGCAGGTTGTACCCGCAGCTCGAATAGGAGGTCACCCAGCCGTTTCCGGTGGCGTAGGTGCTGATGTTGTACATGTCGTCGCCGACGAACCAGTTGTCGGCGTCGGAGGCCACCTGTGCGGCGTAGATGATCGGGAGCCACTGGTCGCCGCCGACGCGCTTGCTGCTGTAATTGATCGCGGCGTAGTTGAACAGGTAACCCGCTTCGGTCTTGGTCGCCGCCAGTTCGTTCGAGTTGATGTCGAGCCAGTCGCCGCAGGAGTGTAATCCCAGCGAACCGCCCGTCAGCGTGAGACCGAACAGAATCTTGTTTATCAATCTTTTCATACGTCCTGCTTGTTTAGAAGGTTAATTTGATGTTGAAGCCCCAGCTTCGGGTCGTGGGAATCGCCGAGTATTCGACGCCCGAACCTACGGCCGACGGGCCGAAGATGTTGGTTTCGGGATCGATGTGCGGCACGTTCGACTTCATGAGCCACAGGTTGCGGCCCTCGACGCCCAGTGCCAGCGAACCGATGAAGCAGTTCTTGAACCAGCGCTGCGGCATCTGGTAGCTGAGCACCATTTCGCGCAGTTTGACGAAGGTGGCGTCGAAGACGTTGGCCTCGGACACTTTCGAGCTGTAATTGTTCGACCAGAACTGGTAGGGCGTGATGGCCGTCGTATTCTCGGTGCCGTCCTGTTTGACGCCCTTGTCCACGATGTCCGTGCGGTTCTTTCCGATCGTCTCCTCGGCCATGCCGTTCACGCGCAGGTCGGAGACGGTACCCGAGTACATGACGCCGCCGTAACGGACGTCGATCAGGAAGCTCAGCGACAGATTCCGGTAGCGCAGCGTGTTGCTGATGCCCATCGTCCAGTCGGGCGCCACCTTGCCGAGGTTTTTCGTCGTCTCGCTGACGGCGCGCGTACCGTCGTCCTTGATGATGTAGTTGCCCTCGTCGTCGGTCATCCAATAGGTTCCGTAGAGGCTGAACGGTTCTCCCTCCGCGGCCTTGATTTGGAGCGAGTTGAAACCGGCCGAGAGGGTGTAGCTCGTGATCGAAGGATCGAGTTTCTTGACCAGCTGGCGGTTCGACGCGAAGTTCACGTCCAGATCCCAGCTGAAATTTTTGGTCTCGACCGGTGTGAAGCCCGCCATGATCTCGACGCCCTCGTTGGTGATCGTGCCGGCGTTCTTGCGCATGTAGAAGAAGCCGGTCGAGTTGGCTACGTCCAGACGCACGATGTTCTTCGTCGTCTTGTTGTAGTAATAGGTCGCATCCAGTCGGATTCGCCCGTTGAAGAACCGCAGGTCGGTTCCTATCTCGAACGACGACTGGTTCTGCGGTTCGAGATTGGGATCGGGATAGGTGGCCGGAGCCATGTAGGCCAGCAGGCCGCCGTGCGGGATCGAGTTGTTGCCGACGTATTGCAGGAAGATCGAGCTTTCGGGTGTATAGAGGAAGTCGAGCGCGTAGGGCACCGTGTCGCTGCCGACGTTGGCGTAGCTCAGGCGCAGTTTACCGAAGCTCAGCACGTCGTTCTGCGGGATGAGTTGCGAGAAGACGAAGCCTGCGCTTACCGAGGGGTAGAAGTACGAACGGTGCGACTTGGGCATGGTCGACGACCAGTCGTTGCGGCCCGTCACGCTCAGGTAGACGATGTCCTTGTAGCCCAGGTCGATCTCGCCGTAGACACCGATCAGACGCGACTTGGCCTGGTCGTTGGTCGTGATGACGCTCTCGGCGTTGGCATACGAATAGATGTCCGCCACCAGCAGGTTCTTGGCCGTCACGTCCAGATACTTCGTGAAGTTCTGGTTGATGTTGTGGCCCAGCATCGCCTTGAACGACCAGTCTTTCCCGAAGGTGGTGTCGTAGGAGATCATCAGGTCGTTGTTGATCTGACGGTAGGTGATGTTGTTGGTGTTGAACTGTCCGTCGGGCAGGCCGACCGTTCCCCATGCGTAGATCTGCCGGCGCTGCTCCTCGAAGAAGTCGGTACCGAGGTTGTTGGTGATCGTCAGACCCTTGACAGGCTTGTAGCTGATGACGGCCGAACCGAACATGCGGTCTACCGTGCCGGTATTCTTGTTCTTGTTCACCGTCCAGTAGAGGTTGCCCGTTTTGCCCGCCTCGTCCACGCTGGCCTGCGTTACGGTCGTACCGTCCTGCGCGTACCAGTTGTTCTTCAACCAGTTGATGTCGGTCGTGCGCGGGATCGCGTTGATCTGGTTGACCAGCACGTTCACGTCGTTCGAACCCTGTGCCGGACGGCCTTGCGAGGTCGTGTGGGCGTAGGAGAACGAGATGCGGGCTTCGAGTTTGTCGTTGAACTTGCGTCCGCCGTTGAACGATACGTTGTATTTGTCGTACTCGTTGTTGGGGATGACGCCGGTCTGGTTGTGCGCCGTCAGACCCAGACGGAAGTCGTTCTTGTCGTCGCCGCCCGATACCGCTACGCTGTTGATATAGGTATGGCCGGTCTGGTAGAAATCCTTTACGTTATTTTTGTACGCCCGCAGCTGTACGTCCTGCCCGAGGAAGTTCTTTACGGTCTGGCCCTCGATCTTGGGGCCCCAGCCGTTCTGATAACCGTAGGAGTAAGCGCCCGTCGTGGGGACGCCCTGCGCATACGAATTCTGGAAGTCGGGCAGGCGCAGCACGCTTTCGAAGCGCATCGTCGAGTTGATCGAGACGCTCGTCTGCTGGTTTTTCGAGCCTTTTTTCGTCGTGATGATTACGGCGCCGTCTTTGGCGCGTGCACCGTAAAGGGCCGTCGCGGCGGCTCCTTTGAGGACGTTGATCGATTCGATGTCGTCGCTGGCGATGTCGCCCATGCGGTTGCCCGGATCGACGGCGGCGCCGCTCAGTGCCGAACCGGCGTTGCCCGGGTCGTAGGACTGGTTGCTCACGGGCATACCGTCGATGACGAAGAGCGGCTGGCCCGACGAACCGAGCGACGACTGCCCGCGGATGATGATACGCGACGAACCGCCGGCCGTACCCGAGCTCGACGAGATATTGACGCCGGCTACCTTACCCGACAGGGCGTTGAGGATGTTTCCGTCGCGCGCCTTGGTCAGTTCGTCCGACTTGACGGTCGACACGGAGTATCCGAGCGTCTTCTCCGAACGGGTGATGCCCATGGCGGTCACCACCACGTCGTCTATCGTGTGCGAATCCTCCTTCAACGAGACGGGGATATGGGTTCGTCCGGCGACGTCGACCTGTTGCGGTTCGTAGCCGATGAAGGAGATGTTCAGTTTGGCATCTTCGGGAGCGTTGAGCGAGAAGTGTCCCGAGGCATCGGTCGTCGAACCGATCGTCGTGCCTTCGACCAGAACCGTTGCGCCTACGACTGGCGCCCCGGCCGGATCGGTCACCGTGCCCGACACCTGCTTGTTCTGTGCCGTGACGGTCGCGTCGAGACAGAGAACAGCGATTAACGAAAGTAGAATTTTGTTAATCATACGCATGATTTTTTAAGTGGGTTTTTAATCTATATACCTCTTGTGTTCGGGGCAAAGTTACGGATTATAATATTTATCGCCAAGATATTTTTAAATAAATTTAATAACTGCTTTCTGTCTACCGGAAAACCCCGTGTGACGCTTATAATTCATAATTCAGAGGGGGGGGTAATATTACGGATTGTAACGTGCTTCTTCGGCCGCTGCGTTCCGTTCGGCCGGATCGGGGAGTATATCCTCCTTTTAAAGCGGTTTCGGGAGGGATCGGAGTCGGTGGAGAAAACGGAAACCGGTCGCCTTTCGGCGATTCGTGAAAAATCGTAATCGAATTCCGGAAGATTCGGCCTTCATCCGCTGTCAATACATTGATAATCTATTGTATTCCGATCTTCTCGAATCCGTTTTCCGACTTTCGGGTCCGAACGGAATGAAAAAACCGCATCCTGCGGGGATGCGGTTTTCGGGGGAGGGATCGTGCGTTCAGAACCGGTAGACGTCTTTTTGGCAGTAGAGGGTTTCGTCGTCGAGCGGTGCGGGACGGCTGTCGCCGCACAGCAGGGCGAGCTGTCCGTCGTGCCGGACGATGCGGATTTCGGGCTGCGACGTGAGGATCTCGATCGTGCGGCCTGCTGCGGGATCGTCGAGGCGTGCCGCTTCGCCCAGAATGTTCCGCCGCCACCCCTCGACGGGATAGAAACGTCCGTCGTCCGTTGCGGGCCCCTCCTGCGTGCGGAGCGTCGGCCGCCAGTCTCCCTGCCAGAAGAGTTGCGTGGTCATCGTGAAGGGTGCCGCCGTCGCCCCGCGTGCCAGATGCGTCACGGCGAACTGTCCGCCGTCGTCCAGGTCGAACAAGACGGCCAGCGCCGGCAGTCCGTCGTCGCCGGCGGGAAGCTCCATGACGATGCGGTCGGTCTCCACGCGGCTCTGCCAGATGCGTTGCCCGAAGCCGTAGCGGTTTGCGCAGAGCGTCTTGCCGCGGTCGGCGTAGTCGGCCAGCAGCGCTTCGGGCGTTTCGAAGACGGGCGTCAACGCTTCGGACCTCCCGTCCGCCCCTGCGGCGAAGATTCCCGTCACGGCGGCGCCGGCGTTGGAGAGGCGTACCTCCCGTCCGCCGGCGCAGCGCAGCGTATAGAGCAGGATACCTTCGCCTTCGGCCGAAGCGCCCCACAGATATTGTTCGATCTCCACTATTCGACCGGTTTGAGGTTCGCCAGCAGGGCGTCGATGCGTCGCAGCGTCTCTTCCTTGCCGATGAACGACGTGACGTCGTACATGCCCGGCCCCTTGCCTGCGCCCACGAGCGCCAGCCGCAGCGTGTTCATGATCTGTCCCATGGGGTAGCCCTTCTGCTCGATCCATGCGTGGACGATCCGCTCGGTATTCTCCAACGAGAAGTCGTCGATCGAGGCCAGCACCTCGCGCACCTCGCGCAGGCGGTCGGGGTTTTCTCCCTTCCAGTATTTGCGCACCTGCTTCTCCTCGTACTGGGTCGGAGCGACGAAGAAGAACGAGGTCAGATCCCACAGATCGGTGATGAAGGTCGCGCGCTCCTTCATGATCCCTGCCGCGCGGCCCGCCACCTCGTCCGTCACCTCGATGCCGTGCGCGCGCAGGATCGGCTGGTAGAGTGCGGCCAGTTCGGCGTCGCTCTTGCGGTGCATGTACTGGGCGTTGAACCATTTGGCCTTGTCGGGCTGGAAGCGCGCGCCCGATTTCGACACACGCTCCAACGAGAAGGCGTCGATGAGCTCCTGCATCGAGAAGAGCTCCTGCTCCGTGCCCGGGTTCCAGCCCAGCAGCGCCAGCATGTTGATGAACGCCTCGGGGAAGTAGCCGTCTTCGCGGTAGCCGTGCGCCGTCTCGCCCGTGGGCGACTGCCAGAAGAGCGGGAAGACGGGGAAGCCCATCTTGTCGCCGTCGCGCTTCGAGAGCTTGCCGCCGCCCGTGGGTTTGAGCAGCAGCGGCAGGTGGGCGAATTCGGGCTGCGTGGCCTCCCAGCCGAAAGCGCGGTAGAGCAGGTAGTGCAGCGGCAGCGAGGGGAGCCACTCCTCGCCGCGGATGACGTGGGTGATCTCCATCAGGTGATCGTCCACGATGTTGGCCAGATGGTAGGTCGGCAGTGCGTCGGCCGACTTGTAGAGCACCTTGTCGTCGAGCGTCGAGGTGTTGACCTCCACGTCGCCGCGGATCAGGTCGTGCATCCGCACCGTCTCGTCGGCCGGCATCTTGAAGCGGACGACCCACTGGTCGCCGCGCTCGATGCGCGCCCGCACCTCGTCGGCCGGCAGGGCGAGCGACGTGGCGAGCCGTTCGCGTACCGAGGCGTTGTAGGCGAAGGTCTCGCCGCGTTCCTCGTACTGCGCGCGCAGGGCGTTCAGCTCGTCGGCCGTGTCGAAGGCGTAGTAGGCCCAGCCCGCGTCGACGAGTTGCAGGGCGTATTTCAGGTAGATTTCGCGCCGTTCGCTCTGGCGGTAGGGGGCGTGGGGGCCGCCTTGCCCGACGCCCTCGTCGATATGGATGCCGCACCATTCGAGTGACTCGATGATGTAGGCTTCGGCACCTGGGACGAAGCGCTGCGAGTCGGTATCCTCGATGCGGAGGATCATCTTGCCGCCGTGGCGGCGTGCGAACAGATAGTTGTAGAGTGCCGTGCGGACACCGCCGATATGGAGCGGTCCCGTGGGGCTGGGGGCGAAACGCACCCGTACAGGTCTTGTCATTTCCGTGTATATAATTTAAATCCTTATACTCTCTTTTTTCCGGTCGCGGGTCTCTCCCGCCGCCTGCTTTTCGGCGCGGGAGCGGCCGACCCGAATCGGAGTGCGGCGTTTTGCCCGGGTCTGCCCGAGCCGACGCTATTTCAGTTCGATCCGATGCCGGTCGTCGGCCTCGTTCGCCGCACGGCGGCGTGCGTAGGCTTCGTATTCGGGCGTATGCGGGAAGTCGCGTGCCGCGTGCCGTGCCTCCCGCAGCGGGGCGATGCTGCCGGCGACGATCGCACCGACGGTCAGTGCGACGGCCGTTCCCGCCGCGATCCACATCCGACCGTCGCCGGTCAGCGCGGCGGCGAGGGTCAGCGCGAAGCAACTGCGTTCCGTCCAGTGCGAAGTCGCGATGCGGAGAATCCGTTCCGAGAGGTTCATGGCGGCACTATTTGATCCGATACTCGATGCGCATCGTGATGCGGGCCTTCTTGTGACGGCTCGCGGTGTTGAACGATCCGCCGGCCGAGAACTCCTCGTTGGCGTTGGCGCCCGTGATCTGGAAGACGCCCATGCGCGCCGAGGCTACGGCGCCGATGCCCGTTCCGGCGTTCTGCGCGATCTTCTCGGCACGCGCCCGTGCGTCGGCCGAAGCGCGTTCGATGAGCGACAGCTTCACGTCGTCGAGTTTCGTATAGTAGTAGTCGGGCTGGCGCGCCTCGATCGATACGCCCTGCGCGATGAGCGCCGAGATTTCGCGCGAGACGTTCTCCACCAGATCGACGTCCGTTGATTCGATGCTGAACTCCTGCCGCAGCGAGTACCCCGTGAAACGTTGTCCGGCGTAGTTGCCGTTGGCGCTGTATACGGTTTGGTAGGTCTTGTCGACGTTGACGAAGTTCCATACGACCTGCTTCGCGTCGATCCCCTTCGCTGCGAGGTAGTCGCTGACCTTGCGCTTGCTCTGTTCGATCCGGCGGTAGCCGTCGGCCGCCTCTGCGGCCTCGGCCGTCAGCACGCCGCTCCATACGATCAGGTCCGACTCGAACTCCGTTTCGCCCAGACCGGTTACGACTACCGTGTCCTGCGAGCGGTACTTGTAGGTGTAGGCGCGTCCCAGCAGATAGGCGCTCAGAATGATGGCGATGCCGATGATCGCATACTTGATGTGTTCCCTGTTCATGATGGCGAGATATTAGGTGTTTTATTTCGTGTCGGTTTCACGGCCGGCTCGCGGAAAGATTCCGATGCACCGGCGGATTCCGTCCTTCCGTTTCGCGCGATCAGACGTTGAAGAGGAAGTGCATGATGTCGCCGTCCTGCACGACGTACTCCTTGCCCTCGATGCCGATCTTGCCCACGTCGCGGCACGCCTTTTCGGAGCCCAGCGTCACGTAGTCGTCGTACTTGATGACCTCGGCGCGGATGAAGCCGCGTTCGAAGTCGGTGTGGATGATGCCGGCCGTCTGCGGCGCCTTCATCCCCTTGCGGAACGTCCATGCGCGCGTCTCGTCGGCACCGGTGGTGAAGAACGTTTGAAGGTCGAGCAATTTGTAGGCCGATTTGATGAGCCGCGCCACGCCCGACTCCTGCAAGCCGATCTCTTCGAGGAACATCTGCCGCTCGTCGTACTCTTCCAGTTCGGCGATGTCGGCTTCGGTCGCTGCGGCGATCACCAGCATTTCTGCCCGTTCGTCGGCGATGGCGGCGCGCACCGCCTCGGTGTAGGCGTTGCCCGTCGCGGCGCTCCGTTCGTCGACGTTGCAGACGTAGAGCACCGGTTTGTCGGTCAGCAGGTTGAGATCGGCCACCAGCTTGCGGTCCTCCTTGTCCAGTTCGACGGTGCGGGCACTGCGGCCCTGTTCGAGTACGGCCTTGTATTGGAGCAGCAGTTCGACGGTGCGCTTGGCATTCTTGTCGCCGCCCGACGTGGCCTGCTTCTGGGTCTTCGCCAGCCGGCTCTCGACGGTTTCGAGGTCTTTGAGCTGCAACTCGGTGTCGATGATTCCTTTGTCGCGCACGGGGGCTACCGAGCCGTCCACATGGGTGATGTTGCCGTTGTCGAAGCAGCGCAGCACGTGGATGATGGCGTTGGTGTTGCGGATGTTGCCCAGGAACTTGTTGCCCAGCCCCTCGCCCTTCGAGGCCCCTTTGACCAGGCCCGCGATGTCGACGATCTCGATCGTGGTCGGCACGACGCGCTTCGGGCGGTCGATTTCCGCCAGCCGGACGAGCCGTTCGTCGGGTACGGTGATGACGCCCACGTTGGGCTCGATCGTACAGAAGGGGAAATTTGCCGCCTGCGCCTTGGCGTTCGACAGGCAGTTGAACAGGGTCGATTTGCCGACGTTGGGCAGACCGACGATTCCGCATTGTAAAGCCATTGTATCTCGTTTGATGTTAAATCTTCCGGCAAAGATACGATTAAGCCGAGAGCAATGCAAATTTATTTGCGATTGCCGAGGCGGAGTATCTTCGGTGTCAGCCAAAGATACGAATAAGCGAGTGCAATGTCGAATTTATTTGGACATTGCCGAGCGGGAGTATCTACGGCGCAGCCAAAGACTACGAATAAGCGAGGGTAGTGTCAAATTTATTTTGAACATTGCCGAGCGGGAGGATTTGGATGCAGTCGAAGATACACGCTTTCCCCGATGAATGTACCCGAACGTTGGGGAGAAATCCGCTTCGGGTATCTCCCGCTGCGAATCCGCAATCTATTCGGGCAGCAGCCGTTGCCGGCGCTGTACGATTTTCCCCGTCTGCGTGACGCCCTCGATAGAGATGTCGTAATCGGCCGGTGCGTCGGAGGTGTAGAACTCGACGGTGGCCTGTCCCGTATCGTCGAGCTTGACGGTCGGATTCCAGTAGAGCGTCGTGCGGTAGTCGGGGACCATCGAGCGGCGGGCTTTCTCCGTCGCGTATGCCGGAGCATAAAACTCCGCAGGAGTTTGGTAGCCCAAAGGAGATGTTAACCCTATTTCAGTTGAAGGAGTTTTACTTATTGCATTATCTAAATCTTCTCCATGTTTAAGTGTAATAGAGATAATCCCATTTTTAGCAAGTCCCGGTCCCCATAGAACAGTGCTTGCACCTTCAATCACACCTATTTGATCTACAAAAGATAGTGGATAAGATAAACATAACGGTAATGATTTGTAATCATCTGTATAAGCAATCTGTCTACCAGAGCTAAGTTCCCCGGTATATCTATCATCTTCAAAATACTGGATTTCTTGTCCGGGTTTTTCTAACATAGCAATCGTTTCTTCAATTTGTCCGTCAACCATAAATACGGGCATTCTACCTCGATACCACACCTGTGAACCGACAACATTCATTCCCAGCATCCTTGCGATGAAGTCGAGGATGGTTCCGGCCCCTGCCTCCTTGATCTGCTCGGCCGTCCACGTGCGTGCGGCCAGCCGATGCTCGGGCCGTGTGGATTCGAGGCGTTTGTGATGCGTGACATACACCGTGTCGATGAGGATGTTCCGCATGTCGGTCTGCCCGCGCTGCTCGATGTAGTACCGGGCCTGGGCAATGTAGGGCTTCTTCTGCTCCTGCGCAGGCACGCGGGGCAGCGTCCCCACCTCGGGGAACGAATCGCGCGCGACCTTCACCGTCGCCTCCGGCATCGACCCCCGCACCGCCGCGGGCCGCAGCACGTAGAGCGTGCTGTCGGGGAAGTCGAAGCCGTTGAGCGCGAACGCTCCGGTGTCGTCGACGGCGCATTTCGTCACATAATGCAGCGAGGGTACGATCATCCGCATTTCGTAACGGCTCAGCTTCTTCTTGCGGTTCCACAGTCCGCTTTTGCTGATGCGTCCGGTGATCTCCTGCCCGACCTCCAACGGATACTGCGGTTCCACGTACTCCTTTTTCATCAGCTCCGGCACGTCGTAGCGCCGCCATCCTTGCGTGAGCAGCAGTGCGTCGAGCGCCGTGACCCGTGCGGCGTCCCGCCCCTCGAAGTACCAGTCGGGCGTCTCGATCGTACCCC